>Ga0255753_1000088_pt1 | contig 101126 bp, 91 predicted proteins | sample 041ome_10_FD_179953 | JGI IMG/M metagenome (GOLD analysis project Ga0255753, IMG submission 179953) | Coastal salt marsh microbial communities from the Groves Creek Marsh, Skidaway Island, Georgia - 041412US metaG (version 2) | ecosystem: Environmental > Aquatic > Marine > Intertidal zone >...
CTGAAGAGAATGACGATGAAACAAGCACCAATATTGAACGATAAACAAGTGAAGAAACTGTTCAACTCACCAAAAATGATGAAACACGAATCACGCAATAAGCATAGGAAGAATAAACGGCCAATGCCGGGTAGTCCAGTCTGAGTCTAGCCTGACGTTGATGCTCAGTAACCTGCCGTTGCGCGGCGCTCCTGCCGCCTATATCCCCGAACTCCCCCGCCTGACCCCTGAAAATACCCCCTTTCCCGCTGTGAACCCGAACGCCACCCTGCAAGCCCTGTGGTCGCATCGTCCGTACAGATTAATCAGGATGTTTTTTTACCCATTCAACTTCAGACAAAAATTTATAACCCTCTCCTCGTATTGTCATAATAATTTTCATTCCTGGACATTCTGATATAAATTTTTTCCTGAGCTTACCAATTAAAACATCAACAGTTCTGTCAAGAGCAGCCCAATTTCTCCCATTAACCTCATCCATTAATCGATCACGTGATAATACAATTCCACTATTTTTAACAAATACATTAAGCAATTTCAGTTCATATGAGGTCAGGTTTACCATTTTACCCTGTGGAGTTCTCAACTCATGCTTAGCAAAATCGCAACTCCAATTTTCGAAAATTGCTACTTCATAAATATATTTATATATTCAAAAACTACTAGATAAACTACTAGTAAATACCTCGCTGTATCACTCTAAAACAAGCCTATCAGAACCCTATCCAAGCTCCTAGAAAGCCCTCCACGCAACCCCGCGCAGAGACGACCAACCGGATGAACCTTCTCCAGCGGTCTTATACGGCCTCCTGATGCCCCTTCAAGACCATACTCTGAGCTAGCGCGGGGGAGGGGGCTAAACAGCGGGGGGGGGATGAGTTGTCAAAGCCTCTCAGTGTCACTGTACGTGCCCAGACACATTAGATAACAGCTTGTGAAACCGGAAAGCAGTTTAAGCTATAAGCCCTTTATCAAATCCAGGTCTGACTGCATTTTCCTGCAGAGTCAGCGTGACTTCTATGCTATCCATAACTTAGGAGAACTTGGGAGCTTCCTTGAGGTGTGAGTTCTGGGGCTATCAAGAGCTGGTAGTAGCCTGATATGAGGGATTTATAGTTATCGTAGTGGCTCATTTAGTGAAAGGTAGTGACCTTTAATCCTGGCCCTACTATTACTTCAAAATGAATATTAAATCCAAATCAATTATTTGTTCGTATAGTAAAATACTAAAAAGCAATTAAGCTTGATAGCGACGGCGATAATATTGCAAGTATGAAAAATTACACGAAATTCATTGGACTAGCTTTTTTATTCGTATCATTAATAATGTTTATAGGCGTATTGTTAGGTATTGCCGATATATCTAGCTATGAAGTTTTAGGCCACTCTGGTATCAGAAGTATTGCCGGATTAGCTGTTTCTGGCTGCCTAATAGCCGCAATTGGTTTTCATGACTTTTAGAGGAGAAATGTATGTTTAAAAAATCCGATATTTTTATTCTTCTTGCTGTTGCAATCTCATTTGTGACCTCTGCTTATCTATGGTTTATGGGTCAGCAAAATGAAGGACTTTTCACAGCACTATGGGTCCCATCGATTCTTTGTTTTGGTATTTATTTCAAGCTAATGTCTATGATGGGAGATAAGAAATGAGCACCACAGTAATAGCTTATTTAGCAGTAGTTGTATTCTTTTTAATGGTTGTTGGACTGTTCTTGACTGCAAAAGAATTTCTTGATGCTAGCAATGACCCTTCGCAGTTTGTTGGAGAAAAGAGTGACATTAGAAAATCGTCAGGCAGTAAATAATTCGTCCGCTTAGAAGAAACCTGCGATAGTTGAAAATGACCTAGAGATTTATGCAATTGTCGGTCTGTATTTTTCAGTAGTTCTAAGTATTATGACCTACCGTCAACCTGCCCCAAATATTGTTATTACTAATCTCTTAGCTCAGCCCACATCGTTAACTCTATCAATTCCGGCTCAGTGAAGAGTTTTTGTTGAGGCTAATCATCTACTATTTTTCCTGGCAGCACTCTCCATCATAGCCACAGCAGCATCTTCGGCTGCATAGGGCTTGTTGTTCAGGTAATCATGTACTTCAGCACCCAAGAACTTTAGCTCTCTTTCTACTGCGTTCACCTCATCCCACATGACAGGCTCTTCATTTAACAGGCTCAGTCGTTGCCCCTGTAATAATTCTATCTGTTGTTGCAGTGCTGTCTTCATTGTCTTTACTGGTTCTAACCCTCAATTAGGTCCGCAGCCTGCCCTGCTAGCTCAGAAAGTGCACCGATAAGACTCTGACCATCTAGGCTGGCATTGACGAGGGGACTGCACTGCTTCTTTTGCCCTGCTTTCACATAAGATACTGAGGAAATAGCTACATTCCTAATATGATATGTTATTAAAGGTTTGGCCTCTTTTATGTCGTGAGATACGCGTCTAGCAGTTCTATCACTACTAAGGTTAGAACACCTCTTTAACAGCTATTTTGGGTCTAGTAGCAATACTCCATGAGCTTCTATTCATAGTTTTAGCACACATTGCCGCTTCTTCCAATTCTCCAGAATTTAGTCACTGTTATGTTCAACAGCTCAATATAGGCTCCTTAAGTCTCTCCTAGCCTATCCTCTTATGACTCTGACACCTATTTATGACACCTATTTATAGAGCGTAATACTGGCCTGCGTATTCGATGGCCGAATCGGCATGAGCAGGGGTTCGTTCACGACCAGTTTGACCCAGAGGGTGTCCCCGTTCCTGTACCAGGACGTCTCGTTCGCCTGGCGCAAGGCATCCATGCTGCCCTGCTTCACGCCGGAGGCTGCGCTGGCGAAACCCGGCACCTCGAACATGACCCATGAGCCCTGGTTCATTTCACTCATACTGAGAGAGACTTCTTCCCGATCGGTAATTACCTGGATCTCGGTGCCGGCCCGCACAGTGCTCTGGTTGGCCGTGATTTTATGTTCCTTGCCATTGCGAACAAGCGCGACCGGCGCCTGCGGCGCACGCGGAGCTGGCGGAGTTGCCCCGGCAGGCCGAGGAGTCGGACGGGTAAATCCGAAACCGAATCCGCCTCTTAATGCCCCGGGAGCGGGAGGCGTTGCAATTTGACCCGGCCGGAAATACAGGCGTCCAACATCACCCGGGCACACAGATGCGTTCCAGGTGGGATGAATCTCGCAGGCATCTGCATCAGTTGCGACGCTGTCATTTTCGCCATCATGAATCAGGATGTAGGATTCCCCCATGCCGCCTACCGAGCCGTCCAGGTCGTGGATTGCTGCAGACCGATACGCCACGGCACCCCGGTTGTCACTGTCGAATCTGGGATCGATGTTGGGAAAATATACAGGCTTGGCATTGACGAATTGTGCGCCGGTGACGGTGCTCTTGGTAGTGACCCCCGCGCCAGTGAACAGCAGCCAGGAAAGCGCGCCTGTTTTTCTCTGGTCGTTGTCCTGGAAATTCACGAATGTCGTGTTCACCACCTCATGACGGTAATCATAGAATTCGTAGCCGCGGATCGGGAAATCCGGTATTAACTGCTTCGGCAGGCTGCGGCCGTAGGCGACTTCCTCTGGCGTTACGGGATTGCCGATGTTGTCGGTCTCGCCCACCACCAGCGAATCAACCAAGCGTGAGGTAAAGCGTTCACTACCAAAAGTACCGGTTGAATGCGTCATGCCAATGGCGTTGTCAGCGAGTTTCGCGTTGCTGAATACGTGAAGCTCACCCCGACCCCAGAAACCTCCATGGCGGTTCTTGTAGGCGGTCAAATCCTCGAAGTGCGATTCCACCATCTCGCTGTACGGGTCAGCAGGATCTTCCAGCGGCGTGTATGCAGTGAAGGACAAATCGAAGGTGTTGTCTTCATTGATGTTGCGGTCGAACATGAAGGCGTCGTAGTTGGAATGGGACACGTTACCCCTGAATTCACGCAACGGGGTACGGCGTGGCCAGGTGTTGAGGCTGTCTTCCGAGCCCAGGAACGCGCCATTCGGGTGCTCCGGCAGGGAAAACCAGAAGCCAACCTCATCGGAACCGGCCGCCACGTTGTCCACGTAGGTATTGTCAGGGTTCGTGATCCAGTATGCCGCTACCGTATTGTCGGAAGGCAGCAGGGTATGCTCGCCAGACATGCTGATGCGCCTGAGGGCCTGACGGTTTTCGGCATCAACCTCACCGTTTGGCGCGAGGTTGTACGGCACACATTCCAGGGTGGGATGGCATTTGACCTGGATCGCGAGATTTTTAACGAATTCGTTGCCGTGCTCGATGCCATCTTCCATGAAGAAGCAGTGGCCTACGGTATTGTAGGTGACGTTGTTCTCCACCCGCAGGCCGTTGGTACCATGAACTGTCACACAACGATTGAAAGTGTCGTGGATCGCGGAGTTCCTGACGTACTGGCCTTGTCCTCCGTCGCCGACCAAATGCCAGTGTATCGGGTAGCGGGCCAGTTCCATGTTTTGCCCCATGCGGTTCAGCTCAACGCCCTCGACATACATCTTGCTGGTGATCATCGCCATGATGTGGCCACCAAAGTAGGACTCAAGCGAATCTTCAGATGACTGAATCTTGATGTTACGGGTCAGGAGTCCCACTTCACCGCGTTCATCCACACCATAGGTGATCTCGCCGAAGTGCATGTATTCCAGCTGCTCAGTCAGCATGAGGGTGTTGCCATTAATAGAAGCAATCGTACGACGTTCGGCCTGGCGCGGATTGTAATCGGTTGACGCAAGCACAATCTCGTCACCGGCCAGCCACTGGCTGGCATCCAGCACGTTGATGGTGGTGCTGCCCGCCTCGGCGGTATCGGCCAGCTTCGTCCAGGCATTGGTCCGGTTGCCGTGCAGGTTCAGGGTGCCGCCCGACAGCATAATGCCGCGATCGCCCATGCCCATCAGCTGTTCGCCTGCGTTGTTATCGGTGAGGGTGATGGTGGCCTTGTGGGTAAAGGGATTGGCTTCGGTGCCGATCTCGAGCTCGCCGAACACCAGTATCCACTCAGTGGCCAATTCAATATCGGACTCATCCGAGAAGCCAAGCTTGCCGTTGATCGTGATGCCACCCAATGCGGGAGGGCTGATATCGAGCACGACAGTGACGTCATCACCAATGCTGACTCTGCCACCCGCTTGCGGAACTTCTCCTCCTGACCAGATGGAGTCATCAGACCAAAGTCCATTTTTCACTGCTTCCTGAGCCTGAACGCTGAAGGCCAAACACGCTGATGACAGCAATGAATAAATGAACAAACGACCAGATTTCATGGCTTTATTCCTTTTCAACTTATTGTATTGGGGTTTCTTTCCCAGATTGCCGAAATTAGCATAAGAACCGTACCAGGTGTAGTACTTATCGGTTCACCTCGATGCGCGTTCCATCTCTGGTATCAGTGCAGTACATCAAGGACTGGCCACACCCTTATTTTTCTTTATGTTCGTACCGTTATTTTGATTTGTAATACTCACTAACAATTCCTGAAAGTATCCGATTTTGTTCTGCCTGAGGGATCTGAGCGCCATTGGTTTCATTGAGCGTGGCAACCAGAATCTGTCCAATTTCGTGAACATCCTCCAGGGGAAGCTTGCAGTTACCATGCCAATGAGATTCCTGATGGTAATTTGAGTCCATTACGTTTCGTTGCCATATCGATTCGCAATATCCCTGGCAAATAGGGCAAGGGGTTTGCATTGCTCCCGGACCACATTCAAGGCATTCCTCAGAAAACTCTCCCTGTTGCCAATTAGCGCCACATGTTGAACATATCGAATCCAATATATATTTTCCTATTCCGGTTTTTGTAACAAGAAATCAATCTCGGCGGCACTCAGGGTTTCGCTATTGGATGATTCTTGCATCCCTTCGTCCTCGTGTTTGAATGTCTCTCCAGTAGGGAGGAGTTGAGTCTTCCATGGGGACAATAAAGCTTGACCCTCTTCGTCGTAGGCTAATGTATTGTCTGCCTGCAGAGTGATCGATCCTTTCAATGACTCAGTGCCAGGTATTGACCGGGAATCGGGAACAAGCGCCACATCAGCCAGTGGTTCGACAGAAAATTCCGACTCACGGACACCTTCTACTTCGAATGTATATTGCGTCAGGTCATGAATCTCAACAACTGAACTTATAACAAATGTTTCTCTATTGAGGTGGTAAGCGACAAGATGCCCACTTCCACCTGCCAGGTTCAGCAAACAGGTTTGGAGCAGGTCAAAAACAATATCTTCAGTTTGTTTCATGCGATTGCTCATGCCCTATTTATGCAATACGTGTCCAGAGTGACGCCAAACGATTTTCGCGGATAATGCAACATACCGGAACAGCTGACATGTGCAGTTGTTCCTGAAGCCAGATTTTTACGTCTACGTCAAAGGATGATTATCACTGAGATAAAACTGGAATACCATCTCCGCTACTGGTTTTAATGTTGCAAGACGCCGCCTCTTTAATGCAATTAGTTGTTTGGTGGAATGGGAGATTTATAACCCAGGTTCCTACAGTCGCAGTGACATTTTCACAGGTAACAATAGCCGTTCTGCGGGGTTTCCGCTGCACCAGTTGGCAGTCAAAACATACAAACTTATGATTTTGCATGATGTATTGCTAAAATTACCCTACAACATCGATCGCAAGTATTTGCATTAAGGGCTTTGATTAATAATGCGACAAATTGAGAAGTCAGCATATTTTTACCCATCGATGAATCTCTTTGGAACCTGTCTTTCTGAAGGGGCTAACATCGAAAATGCCATTAATCAGGTTCTGTCTGCGCTAACCCATGGTGACAACATAAAGCCAGCCACCCTGTCACCACGTTCCAGGTTGAGATTTTTCAGTCATCTCCCGCATTTAATTGATTTTTGGGAGTATTTCCGTGAGACCTATCAAATGGGCCACACACTGTCTGAAGCATTATTTGGTTACAGATTAGGGCTTATAGCTTTTGATGGCGGCGATTTCGTTCAGAGAGCAAAGGAAGCAGAAAACCAGGGCAGCCTGGCTGAGTTTTTATCAGGCATCACGGTAAACCGCACCTTGAAAAAGGTGCAAATAGATGAAGCGCTGAAACTTGCTGTCGACCTTACCGATAACACGACGGTTAAGTATTCTCAGATGATTTTGCTGGACGCGATTAAAAACTCGGCTTCCTTTATTTCATTTGGTGGCGATATTAATACCACTGACAGTATTGCCGCTGAAAAAGTTGGCGACGTGGGCTGGGATAATCTTGAAGTGATAACAAAGAAACACGACGAGGACCCTGTGACCGTATTTTATTCCATAGATGGGAACTGGTTTTCAGTTTTAAAGATAGGCCAGTATTCAGCAACCAAAATTATAAACAGATTATTGGCTTTATCGCACATCAATTATTTTTCTCATGTTGAAAAATCTGGTTCATTTACATTTGGGGATTCGCAAACCTCTTCTAATTGCAGTGTGTTGTACCAGCCACCAATGCATAATAGCAATGCGACTGGCACGTTACTAATCTCTGTCACACCTTATTTACAGTAGCTGTAGTGTTTTTCTCGCGAGCAGGTTTAAACAGAAATAGATAGCGAAGTGAACTCGTTATTTTCAGTCTTTAAATTGGTCAGAATTTATGAATATACCGATTACAGAAGATTTACTTAGTCTCGCATTAATCCTCATTGCACTGCTGCTATTCATTCATGCATGCCAGATTTTGATAAGGGATATCCGCGACAGCTATACAATGTCGATGGGGGGCGAGATGCATTTTTGGCATGTGTGGCTTGTCGCCGGAATTCTTGCAACATCTGTTGTTCTGAGGATGGGTGCTTTTAGCTGGTGGTGGCTGATACCTGCCTTGGTAATAATCTATTTAACTTCTTTATTAGCTCGACGGTTAATCGTTTTATTCTTTCAGGGGACTAATGACGAAAAACCGCCGACCAAAGGATACAAAGAATTTATTCGTTCGGTAGAAGACGAGAAGAATGAGTAGATCGACATGAATATTTCAGTCGAATTCGGAAATATTATCGAGGCGGACACGGAAGTCATCGTTAATGCCTGGAACCGAAATTTCATTCCCTGGTTTTTACTTATTCCGGTTGGCGTGGCCGGTGCAATCAAGAAAGCGGCCGGCATTAGCCCATTTAACGAATTACTCTTTAAAGGCCCCATGAAAACCGGCTCTGCAGTAATGACCGGTTCAGGCAGATTGCCGTATAAGGCGGTAATACACGTTGCAGGGATTAACCTGTTATGGATGGCAAGTGAGCAATCTATTCGGAGCAGCGTGACTTCAGCAATGAACATTGTGCGCGAACATCAATTTGGATCAGTGGCTTTTCCTGTTATAGGAGGCAGCACAGGTGGTTTTAGCGAGCAGCGGGCATTAGATATCATGCTTGATCAGTTAAAAAATGAAGCAGGCGATGTGACTGTAAAAATAGTCAGGTTTGAAAAAAATAAACTCTGAATTGAATTCCGCCCTGGCCTGTCCAAACGCAACCGTCCTGCTTCATGCAGGCACACCCAAACTGGTCAATGGCAATTTCTCAGCATGGAAGAAGCCACGATGTGGCCTTGATTTCACCGCTCTGGCAGTCGTCGTAGAAAGCTAGACTGCCGAGACAATAGTCTGGCAAACCTGCATGAAAGGACTTTTCTCTGCCGCGGTATCGAACTTGCCATACCGCAATTCCATTAGTTCGACAGCTGATTTTGGGTCTGCTCCATGTTTCAGTAACAATTTTGTAATTTCACCAAACACAAGCAAATCCTCTTCTTCCAGCATGGTGTCAGAGATACAAAACACCACTAAACGAAGCGGTGTTGTTGGCTGGGCTTCAGGATTTTCGCCAGGCGATGGCAGATAACAGTTTGGATCAGCGCCAGACTCCAACAACTTCATGACGAGACTGACATCTCTTTCTGAAATTGCATCAAAAAGACGATCATTGATATTTTCAGAATTGGACATAACAAAGGCACAACAAATACATCAGTAGTTGGTCTGCAAAAATAACAGTTAATTCAGGATTAGGGAAATAGCAGGAATATATGGGATCAAGGTCATTTGATAAATGAAGTATCAACAACTCTGACCCCTTGATTTCTGACCCCTTGATTTTTGTAGCTCTGCACCCTTTGCTTCCGTTATATTAACTAACAGCTCACTTGGAGGTGCCCCTTGAAACATACATTTTCAGCGTTACTCATATGCACGGCCGTTCTCATTATTCCCGCTGCATTGGCACACCATCGCTGGCCTGTGAACATGAACGTACCGGTTACTGTGCAAGGCACGGTAATGGATTATGACTGGAGGAACCCCCACCCGATGATTACCATCGAGGTGATCAACGATGACGGTACTATGGAGGAGTGGGAAATCGGCGGACCCGCCACCACCCGCATGGAGGCCAGGGGCTGGAACGCCGATACCGTGAAGCCCGGCGACATGATTACCGGCACCGGCTACCAGTTCCTCGACGGCTCGAAGATCATCCGGCTTGAACGCGTCACGCTGGCCGATGGCAGGGAATTGCTGGTTTACGCTCGGGAATAAGATCAGAGGCGCGATCAAAGGGGGCAAAGCCAGTTGATCGATTACGAAACTACCGAATCAAGTGGCTCTGACCCCTTTAATTAAACTCTCAACAAGGATATCCAAATGAAACTACTAATACGCAATCTTGCGCGCATCACCACCGAAGCAGAGTTATTGGGAATGTTTCAGGAATACGGAGCAGTCCAATCCTGCTATCTTGTCATGGACGAAAAGAGTAAAGAGTCCAAATGCTTTGGCTTTGTTGAAATGCCAAAAGCAGGCGATGCCAAAATTGCCATAAAGCACTTGAATGGCAAGGAAGTTGCTGGTAATAAAATTCGGGTTAAGAAAGCTGAGTAGCTTTGCTTTCTAACAGTTCAAGCTTCTATATTTTTACTCTGACCTAATTCTTTCTCGGTATATTCGAAGACTGTGACCCTACCGAAATAAATTGAATTCGGTAGAGTCACTGAACGTTGTTGCGACTTATCTAGAAGGCAGCGTTCAGACGCACGCCATAAGTTTGCGGTGGGTTGTAGATACCATAGGTCAAGCCACGATTATTGGTATTCGTATTAGTGAGAAAACGCTTATCAGTCACATTGCGCACATAGAACGATAAAGCCCAGGCCGCATCAGCGGGCGAGAGTGTTGCTTCCAGGTTCAATGTCACATAGGAGTCAGCGATGGTGTCTTTAAGGAATAAGAAATTAGTACCTTGCTCGTCACGGTAGGAGGCGTCTGCGGTAAGAGACAGCTCATAATTATTTAAATTAATGATGTGATTAATGCCCAAATCCATTCCAAACTCAGGTGAAAACAGCAGGGATTGACCTGAACAATTATAGCTTTCACGGCCGCCTGAAACACCGTTGGATGCACAGCCAAATCGGCCTCGAGCCGGATCTGAAATCAGCGTCAGGCTGTCATAGGTGGCGTCCAGGAATTGAACATTACCGTTAATCGTTGTGTTATTTGAAGCTGCCCAAATTACGTCGATATCCAAACCCTGGATAGTCGAATCCGCATTCGCAATGGGAAAGGCTGACGCTCCCTGTAATGTCGTAAAATAGGTGACCTGTTGATCATCATATTTCCACAGGAAGACTTCCGCATTGACTTGAAGAGTATTGTCGAGGAATCTGTTCTTGGAACCGATTGTGAAAGCATCAATATACTCGGGCTCATAGGTTGGCGCAGCCAGGCTGAGATCAACACCCCCTGCGCGGTAGCCTGTTTCAAAACCGGCATAGAGCAAACTGTTATCACCCCAATCCAGTTCCGCGCCAATACGATAAGTCACTTCGCTATAGTCAAGCTGAGACTGCAAAAGGCCTTCGCCTACATTCACAATAGCTGCTTGCGCAGGCGTAGTGAAACCAGGCCTTAACAATGGATAAGCAGGTGGAGGACCAGGGACAGTGTTTGGGATTGTTGCTACTGAACCGGCTGCAATCTCACCTCTTGACACCAAATCCGCAATGAAAGCATCGCGATCAGAGGTAATGGCGTGCGCGGGTATGCGTCCGGGAATCTGACAACCATTTGCAAAGCTGGCGGGAGGCGTTGTGAAAAACGGACTGGCCGGCGAGCCACCACAGAAGGTAACAAAGGTATCGCTAATATCGTCAGCAAATTTGCTGTCTTCCGTATAACGTATGCCTGCATTCCAACGGAAGGTATCGGAAACATCCAAAGTAGCCTGGCCAAATATGGCCCATGAATCACCACCATTTTTATAGTTTTGAATGGGCGACGTATAATTCTGGGCAAAAACAGTGCTGGTTTGAATCTCTTCATCAATATAAAAAGCGCCAACAATACCGTTGAGCGGCCCATCAAGGTCTGTTGCGAAGCGCGCTTCAAAGCTCAACTGTTCATTTTGCTCATTTGTTTTAGCTGGCGAAAACCCCGGCCCTGAAAATGTATAGTCCTGATCAGATTATCTAAAGGCTGGAATCAATGTCCATGTTCCTGACTCAGTCTGCAAGTTAATCTCGGCCATCACACCGGTAAAGGAGATATCCTGGTATAAATCATTGGCATCAATCGGCTGGTAAAATGCAAAAGACGGCGCGTGCAATACGCTCCCCCGGGTAGCATTTGCGGCGGCATAGGTTGGATCTGTATTCACGGCAAAACCGGACGGCGTAAAACTGGCGAGCATTCCGGGCGTATTGTCATAGGTCCCTATCAAGTCGCCGCCTGGTCCTCTCGCATTATTTTCGGAATAGTCAGCAGCAAGTCTGACAGATAGGTTGTCTGTGGGCTAAACAAGAATCTGTGCGCGAAGGCTCAGGGTATCAGCATCATTGGTTCCGTCTTCAGAATAACCATCACGATTAAGTACATTAGCAGAGAGGCGAACGGCGGTATTCTCTCCAGCGTCCAGGTTTACAGCGCCCTGGAAACCTACCTTGTCATATTCACCTACTTCACTTTGTATATACCCCGAAGTCTCACCCAGAACTGGTTTTTGCGGGATGTAGTTGATAACACCGCCGGTCGCGTTACGTCCATAAAGTGTGCCTTGAGGTCCCTTGAGAAGCTCAACGCGTTCCAGGTCAAACAAGGATTGGCCCGCCGCCCCGCTTGAACGACCCAAATAAACACCATCAACGTTTTGCGCGATTGCCGAATCAGTCAAGGGGTTTACTGTCAAATTGCCAACACCGCGGAGAAAAATACTTGTCAGTGGACCACCGCCGGCACTTATACCCATTGCTGGAGATAACAGTCCAAGGTCTTGAGCTGATTCCATACCTTGACGAGTAAGCGCTTCCTGGCTAACTGCCTGCATGGGAATAGCAGCATCTTGTAACGACTCTTCCCGGCGTTGCGCCGTTACAACGATTTCAACAAGCCCTGCATTCGGAGATGTTGCACTGCTTTGCGCAAAAGTGCTAACAGAGCTTGCTACTGCAAGAGCCAGTAAAGATGGTTTTAAAAATGTCTTGTTCATGCATCAATTCCCCTAATTGGATCAGAATTTCCTGTAATTGTGGGAATAAAAACACTAATCCAATCATAATGAAAATTGATTGTTCTTATATATTACTATTTGTTTTTGTTATGAGTAGATGAGACTTTCAGAAAGTATGCCGAATATCAGGGGTGGTAATGCCTTATTACCGTAGCGACGCCCATCCCGCCGCCAACGCAAAGTGAGGCCAGTCCATATACAGAATTGCGTTTCTGCATTTCATACAGCAGTGTCACCAATATCCGAGCACCACTGGCGCCAACGGGATGACCCAGGGCGATAGCGCCACCGTTTACGTTTACTATCTCCTGGTTGAGTCCAAGCTCCCGACACACAGCCAATGACTGTGCGGCAAAAGCTTCATTGAGTTCAATCAGATCAATTTGATCAAGGGATAAATGTGCCAGGTCCAAGGCTTTTTGTATGGCGCTGATTGGCCCCAAGCCCATCACCGCAGGGTCTACTCCGGTCGATGCACTGGCCAGGACCTGGGCCATGGGTTGTATCTTCAGTTCACTGGCTTTCTCTTCTGACATCAACAGTACAGCTGCCGCTCCGTCGTTAATCCCGGAAGCATTGGCCGCCGTGACTGCGCCCTCTTTTTGAAAAGCCGGTGCCATTCCACTGATACTCTCTTTTGTTACTCCAGCTCTGGGATATTCGTCGGAATCAAAAAGGGATACCTCGCCTTTCTTCCCGGTCATCTCAACCGGGACGATTTCTTCCACGAAACGATTTTCTGCCAGCGCTTGCTGGGCTTTCTGCTGGCTAAGCGCAGCAAAAGCATCCTGATCTTCGCGACTGATAGCAAATTGACTCGCCACCCTTTCGGCAGTGATGCCCATATGACTGCCATCAAAGGCATCGATCAGGGCCTCATTCAACATGCTATCTACCAGCTCGCCATTACCCATGCGGTAACCCTCGCGCGCCTTGGACAAAAGGTAGGGAGCCGCACTCATATTTTCCATACCACCGGCTATGACAACCCCTGCCTGGCCACTTTCAATCATGGCCGCTGCCAGATTCACTGCTTTCAAACCCGAGCCGCAAATATTATTAATGGTAGTTGCCGGGACAGTCACAGGCAGGCCTGCTTTAATAGCCGCCTGCCTTGCCGGCCCTTGTCCCTGCCCCGCCTGCAACACATTACCCATGATGACTTCATCAACATGTTCAGCGCTACACCCTGATCTTTGCAGTAGCGCCCTGATGACAATTGCACCCAAATCAGAAGCCGCAATTGAGGATAAGGCACCACTAAATTTTCCTATGGGTGTTCTTGTTGCTGCTACGATAACTGTCATTTTTTAAATTCCGGAATTGGTAAGCTCAGGTTTGCAATTCACTAATATTTTTATACAAGTCCAAACATTCAGGATTGGCCAGGGCAGTTGTGTTTTTGATGGCTCTGCCATGAATCGTATCCTTGACTGCAATCTCTGATATTTTTCCTGACCGGGTTCGGGGGATGGCAGCAATAGCGATGATTTTTGCCGGGACATGACGTGGCGTTGCTCCCTGGCGAATTGTCTGCCTGATGCGCGTTACCAGGCCTTCATCAAGGTTTGCACCCTGATTGAGATTAACAAACAGGACGATACGCTGATCCCCTTCCCAATCCTGTCCAACAGCTATGCACTCCTCCACCTCCTTGATCATTTCAACCTGCCGGTAAATTTCTGCAGTGCCAATACGCACGCCTCCGGGATTTAAGGTGGTGTCGGAACGACCATGGATTACATAGCCACCGGAAGGCCTTTTCTCAACGAAATCGCCGTGGGCCCAGATGCCAGGGAAGCGATTAAAATAGGCATCATGGTATCTGCTGCCGTCTTCATCGTTCCAGAACTTTAACGGCATGGAAAGTTGCGCATTTCGGCAAACCAGTTCACCCGGTTTGCCCTCTACCGGATTGCCGTCCTCATCACAGGTGTCAATATCCAACCCCAACAAGCTGCATTGCAATTCCCCACGGTAAACCGGCAACAAGGGATTCCCGCCCAGGAAACAGGCGCAGATATCTGTCCCCCCGGAGATGGAAGCCACTTGCACCGAAGCTTTCCATTGCTGATAAATGTAATCAAAACTCGATGAGATCAGTGGAGAACCAGTAGACAGGATCAGGCGCAGGGCTTCGAGCTTGTGGGAGACTCCCGGTTCAAGTCCGAAATTATTGCAGGCATCGATATATTTTGCCGAGGTGCCAAATACGCAGATTTGTTCCTCATCAATTAAATCCAGCAATCGACCCGGCGCAGGATAGAAAGGATTACCGTCATAGGTAACCAGGGTTGCTTCAAGCGCCAATCCGGACACTTGCCAGTTCCACATCATCCAGCCGCAGGTGGTGAAATAGAAAAACCGCTCCTGCGGACGAATATCACAATGCAACAACAATTCTTTTTTATGCTGAATCAAAAGCCCCATTGCAGAGTGCACAATGCATTTCGGTTTACCGGTGGTACCGGATGAAAACAGGATGACCAGTGGCGCTTCATAGGGAAGACGTACAAAGGGGATAGGACCGGGCTCAAAGGGAGAAAGATATTCCTCGAGGCAAATGCATTCAACGTCGATGCCCGTTATCTCGCCGGGGTCATCCGCTAGCAAAATAATCTTTTGCAGATGACTGCCTTCACCCACCGCCCTGATCGTGGGGATAACATCAATAAATTTTCCGCCGTAGGAATAATTTGGTACGGCTAACAAAACTTTCGGATCAATCTGGCACAAACGATCACTGGCTGCTGCAGGACCAAAGTCAGGCGAGCAGGATGACCAGATTGCCCCGATTGCTGAAGTGGCCAAATACCCAATGATGGCCTCAATTTCATTGGTGACAATGGCAGCAACACGATCACCTGTGCCGACACCCTCTTTCTGCAAGGCCTGCACCAGTCTTGAAACCTGCTCATATAACGCTTTGCGGGTAATGGTCCGACGGGTGCCGTCATCTCTGTGGGCTATGACTGCTACTCTGTCATCAGCATTTTGTAATAGATTCTCAGCGTAATTCAGCTTTGCGCCAGGATAAAACTGTACTTTGCGCATATCATCATTGCCTACATACGTTTGCTCACCCTTGTCACCAATGATCTCCAAAAAGTCCCAGAGTGTGCTGTGAAATGCTTCCGGCGAGTTTATTGTCCAAGCATGCAGGCCCGCATAATTGTCAGGTGTCTGTTGATGGTATTGCGCAGTGACTTCAGCAAAGCGCCAGAGTGCTGACTGTTTTTTTTGGCTATCGCCTGCAACCCAGAGAAGATTGTCGTGGTTATTTTCGGCTGGCATGATTGGAAATGCTCTTACTCTGCGCCTGGATTGTTTCGAGTTTTTTGTTCACTTTTTTCGAAGCTGATGTACACATCCCCGGAGTCATCTATTTGCAGCGCCAATGCTTGCAGAGACTCTCCCACACAGGGACCGGATAAACATAGCCCGGTATCAATATCAAACCTGGCACCGTGTCCCGAACAGGCTATGTGCGTACCATCTGCCGTAAGATAGGCATCTTTGCGCCAGGCCATGGGAGAGCCAGGCCAATGAGGACAGTCGTTTTTAAAAGCCCGAATGGCAGGACCTTGTCTCACAACAAACAAGGTATCCTGTCCCCGGGCACGGGGATCGAAACCTTTAGCTGCACCGTCTGGCAATTCATCCAGGTGGCAAAGTTTTATCAATGAACCGGTCAAGACAGCCGCCTTGAATTCACAGGAAAAGTTATTAATTAGTCTTTCGCCGGGGGTGGCCCACCACTGGGGAACCATTTCTCCCTGTGTTGAAACAAAAATATCTGCGACGAATCCTCTGAAGAGGCTACTTCCCGGGCAGTCCACTCATCATCATGGATATCCATATCTGCATCGTATTCCACGTGACAACCGAAAGGGCTGTTGAAATACCAGAACCAGTTGGAACCAAAAATATGTCGGCCAGGTCCCCAAAAAGATTCATACCCCTTCTCAACAAAGCGCGCACCAGCCTGCATCATTTCGCTGGGTCCGCCCATATGAAAAGTAAAATGTTCACACCCTTGCAGGAACGGCGGTGTCTGGATCATGAACAAGGTGTGGTGGTCCTGGGTGCCTGCGGGGCGCAGAAATGGGCCTGCGTTTGTGAACCGATCTGTGCAGCGAAAACCAAGGCGTTCAATATAAAAAGCTTCTGCTTTGGTCACATCAGGGACGAAATACACTACATGCGACAAAGTTCTGGGTTTCGGCGCAGCGTCAGGATCTGCCGCTGCTACATTGACAGGCCGTTGTGGCGGTGCCCCGGGTGCATTGACCGTCTCAGCCGGCAAATCGATGGACCTGCGCACTGTGATCTGAAAGCCCAGGGTAAAACCAAGATCGTCGTTGGCCTCAAGTGAACCATCATCAAGGACTTTAACGTCTCTATCCTTACGCAACTCTTCAGCTATTGCATCCAGGGTCTGCTGGTCTGCCACGCCATAAATGGTTTTACGCAGTGTATTGCCGGTGGGTAGTGCTGGCGGCAGTGATGCATCATCAATGGCCAGGACAATGATAGAAGTACCATCCAGCGCTTCAAAGCGTCCATCACCGACAGGATCAAGACCATAATCAGTGAGATATTGGCTACAATCTTCAACATTCTCTACACCAAACACCAGTGCATCCGGACCTAGTATATTCATAAACTTTTCTCTTATATTGCTCTAGTTTGATTATTAAAATCTGGTTTTTTATTTGACAGGTGGCGGCGTAAAAACAAGCCCTTCGGCTTCCAGCTGAGCCATTAAACCGGCTTCCCGCGCCAGCACCTTTTGTACAGCAGCCCTTTGTTCCATGCGGCTTTTGTGGGCTTTGAAATTGGGGTAGTCATCGACCGGATAGTCTGCACCTTCTACACGCCAGAATATCCAGTACAGATAGGCATCCATCACGCTCCAGTTTTCACCATACCACCAGGACTGCTCGCTGAGACGCTCATCAATCAATCTGAAATATTCATGCATGGCCTCACAGCCTTTTTCCCAGACATTTTTGGCCGCGTCGCCATCGGCAAAAAATGTCGGCATTCTTATGCGTGTCACTATGGGGTGAAGGGTCGCAGAACAAAAACTCAGGTCAGCCAGTTGGCGGGCCTTTGCCAGGGCATCGGATGCTTCCGGCATCAGCTTTGCTTCAGGGAAGCGCTCATTTAAATAGCTAATAATCGCCACATTTTCAGTCAGGGCTTCACCGTCTATCTCCAGAGCCGGCACCTTGCCCTTGGGATTAATTTTTTTATACTCAGGCGATTTGTGCTGCCCCTTCATGAAGCGAATAAGTGGCGTTTCAAAATCCACGCCTGCTTCTTCAAGGGCAATGGCACTTACACGTGCACATGTGCCTGGAGCCATATGTAGTTTGATTGTTGTCATAGTGATTTACCTGTCTCTTTCAAAGTAAGCAACAAAGCAATCGGCGTGACAACACATGAGAGTGCAGCACCGTAAAGGGTTTTATAAACAAATACAGTATTAATGGCCAGTTGTTCAATGCCCAGGCCAGTCAACACGATAAGATGTAACAGACCGCCAGCTATTGCCACGATCACGCCCATCAATACAGCACGAAAAAAAGCATTATTCGGCAAAAGTGATTTTTCATAAGACAAGGTAGCAAGATGCCCTGATGTTATTTTTTTTCGGGTTAAAAATGTCGGAATAAAAACCCCAAAAAATGTCACAAAAAATGATTGCGGCAGAGCGTCAATCACAAGTTCCTGTTTCTCTATTACTTCCGCGCCACCTAGGATTAAAAAGGTAATACCAAAACTGAACGCAGAATTGATGATGGCACTAATCATCGTTTCCTTATACAGGTGTTTCCTGATAGCAGTATCCATGATCAAAACCGGTCAAGATCATTGGCAAAAATGATTTCGCCATCGAAATGTTCACGAATCAGGTTGCGGTATTTGCGGGCATCCGCCTGGGAGCTGACGCTGGGCACAAAATGCGTGATGACCAGTTCTTTTACATTGGCCGCCGCCGCCATCTCACCGACCTGTTGGGGGGTTAAATGATGAGGATTCAAATGTGCAACGATACCGGCCAGCATTTGTGCCGGCATATTCGGACGTGTGCGTTTAATGCTCTCAAGCACCAGGGGCACATCCATCATTTCACTGACCAGAACATCAGCATTCGCCGCCAGCTCAGTAACCGCCCTGCTTGGTCCGGTATCTCCTGTATAGACAATTGACCTGTTCGCAAGATCAAAGCGGTAGGAAAGCGACACATACCCTTCCTCCTCAGGCAAATCAGATTGATCAGCACCTTCAATAATGTAGTGGGTATTTTCTGCCACTCGCACGCTGGCGCCGGCAAGCTCGATGGTCGATCCGTCTACGAGCTCAATAACGTTGAGCTTTGATGGCCAGGTCTGTCCTGGCAGACCATAGGCTGCATCCATGGCAGGAGCCATACCTTCAAGCAGACCAGCAATGAATTTCCCGGTGCCCGGGGGGCCGTAAATATCCAGGGTTTGCGGCGCATTCAGTTGCAAGCGCAAGCCAAGCAGTGCCAGAACACCGCCAGTATGATCAAAATGCAGGTGGCTGATAAAGAGTCCTTTTACCCCCTCCACCAGAAAGCCAGCCTTTGCCAGCTGTCCTCCGGCACCATCGCCTGCATCAACCAGGTAGACATCATTGCCAATAACCAGGGCATTGGCTGGTTGCGCCCTGGTTACTTCAGCATTTGGCCCACCTGCAGTACCCAGGGTAATAAATTCACCATCAGTTGCCTCAGCGGCAACGACAGGCAAGGCCAGAATGAATAAAAACAAATTGGTTATCATTTTGTTGTACATTGCCTTTCCCCCGGCTTACTTACTAAATTTGAGGCGATTTTCTTTATGACCAATCCCTGTAATACAGTTACATCAATCATATCCTGATGCAATAACACCATCCCTGTTGATATAAATCCAATTGTTTGTTTTTATATTAATCTATTCGTATTGCTTATATTAATGCAGGTGAATTTATGCGACTCAAGGGGCTGGATCTGAATTTATTGGTAGCACTGGACATCCTGCTGGATGAACGCAGTGTGTCACGCACAGCGGAACGCCTGCATCTGAGTCAACCGGCAGCCAGTGCAGCCTTGAGCAGACTACGCGACTTTTTCAAGGACGAGTTACTGGTATTACATGGAAAACGCATGATTCCAACCTCTTTGGCTGAAGAACTCCTGCCTGAGGTGAAGCGGGTACTGGAACAGGTGGATGATCTGATTGCCATTTCAGCAGAATTTAATCCGACGACTTCAGAACGCCTGTTCCGTCTGATGGCGTCTGACTATATCGCTGCTGTTTTGCTGGCGCCCGTTATCGGGTCGATGCGGACAATCGCACCTAACATAAAAGTTGATATACGACTCCCGGAAGATTCGCTTGCTCCCCGCTTTGAAAGCGGTGAAATAGATTTAAATCTTGTACCACAAGAGTTTCTTTCCAATCAGCACCCGGCCGAGCTGCTTTTTGAAGAGCCTCACGTGGTCGTTGGCTGGGTAAAAAATCCACTATTCAACAGGAAAATCACCCGCGAGGCATTTTTTAAGGCTAGCCATATTGGTGTTTCTATCGGGCCCACCAGTACGCCATCCTTCACCGAACGCAACATGGAAAAAATGGGATACAAGCGCCAGATTGATATACATGCCCCCCATTTTTCAGCAGTCCCCTGGTTGCTGGTTAATACCAATCGACTGGCCGTAATCCAGAAGAGACTGGCCAAAAAATTCGCCAGCGTTTTTCCACTGAAATCAGCGCCGCTACCTTTTGAATTCCCTACCATGCGTATGATGCTGCAATACCATGCCGCCCGGGAAAAGGATCAGGGATTGCTGTGGCTCAGACAGCTTTTGCTCAAGACAGCAAAGTCGACCCTGTAAACAGCAGTTAGGGAGTACACAGGAAAATATTCTAGTGATATCAGGGTTATTTATACCATCCTATAAAAATAATCAGTTTTAATAATAATGATGTTTGCTATAGATTACCTGACCAGTAGCAGATTTCAGAGAACGAGGGTTAGAGATGAAAGAGTTATCGATTCTTATAGTTGGCGGGGGGATCGCCGGTTTAACCTCGGCAATCGCATTAAGGCAAAAAGGCTTTGCCGTTGAAATTATAGAAAAGGATCCCGATTGGTCCGTTTACGGTGTAGGCATTATCCAGCAATCCAATGTTGTGCGTGCCCTAGACCAGCTTGGCATCATCGATGACTATCTTGAGGCAGGTTTTGCCTTTGACCGCATTGATGTCTACAAACCCAATGGCGAACTGGCCGCCAAAATTCCTGCTCCCAAGCTCACTGACAAATACCCCGCACAACTCGGCATAGGACGACGCGCACTGCAGAAGGTGCTGGCGGATTCTGCCATGAATCAAGGCGCAACTATCAAACTGGGTGTTGTGATCAAGTCGCTGCAGCAGGACGCATCCGGTGTTGCACTGGAATTTTCTGATGGGTCCGCTGGCCACTATGACCTGGTCATTGGTGCTGATGGTGTCAACTCACAAGTCCGCAGCATTCTTTTTCCGGAAGTACCAGAACCTGAATTCGCGGGTCAGGGCGTGTGGCGTTATAACTTCAAGCGCCCGGAAGACATGGATTCCTTATCTGTTTATGAGGGCCCTATCGGCTCAGGCCTCGTTCCCCTGTCCAAGGAGCTTATGTACATGTACGTGACAACACCTGAGCCAGGCAATCCCAGGTATCCCACTGAAGGGCTTGCTCAGGCCATGCGTGACAAACTCAAAAATGCGCCCCCGGTCATAGCCGAATATGCGAAACAAATTACTGACGATGAAGAAGTGGTCTACAAGCCTCTGTTCTGGCTGATGCTGGAGGGAGACTGGTACAAGAGCAATACGATCCTGATTGGCGATGCCGCGCATGCAACTACTCCACATCTCGGGCAGGGCGCCGGCATGGCTATTGAAGACAGCCTGGTATTGGCTGAAGAGTTAAACAATGAAGACTCCGTAAGCAATGCCTTTGCTGCTTTCATGAAACGGCGCGCTGAACGCTGTCGCTATATCGTGGAAACTTCTGTGGCGATTTGCAAGGGTCAAATTGGCGAAGGCCCTCTCGTCAATAATGCAGCGGCGACTGGCGAGATGTTCAAGCTCACTGCAGAACCTATTTAGCAGTATTAAAAACCAACCATTTAAAAACACCAATAGTCAGATTGTACAAACCGCAATCCTGAAAGCAGCAAAGTATTAGAGGAACACCAATGGCACTGTTTGAATATTTTCCCAACTACGTCTGGAATCTCTCCATTTCCATTGCCATGGAAAATGGCGGCAAGATTGGCGAGCTAATTGATATGTGTCAGCCGCTTAAAGACGCTGCCAACAATGGCGAAGATGCCGGGACGCCGAGATTCCTGGAAGAGTGGGTAAAGATGGCCGACAAGCTGGCTGACCTGGCAACAGAAGATGAAGAACAAGGCAGATTGTTCTCGGCGGGAAAAAAACTGAAACGGGCCAGCATCTACTATGTCACTGCCGAGCGTATGCAGGGCCTTGGTCATCCCGGACGCATGGAAACCTATCAAAAAGGAGTCAATGCTTTTTCGAAAGGCACCACCTATGTTCAGGACGATGTTAAACGCGTTGAAATTCCCTATGCAGATGGCAAACAATTATCAGCCTACCTGACCCTTGGCGAAGGTGAAGGTCCTCGCCCTGTTGTTATTTTTTGTAATGGGCTAGACAGTTGCAAGGAAATGCTCTGGCTGGGCGGTTTTCCCCAGGCATTGGCAAAACGCGGCATCAGCTGCCTTTGCGTTGACCAGCCAGGAACGGGTGAAGCCTTGCGCTTGCAGGATTTGCCGGCAACCCATGCCAGTGAACAGTGGGCCTCTGCGTGGGTAGACTGGCTGGTGGAGCAGGATTTTGTCGACAACGATCGCATCGGCATGACCGGTATTTCCCTGGGGGGACACTTTGCCCCGCGTGCGGTTGCCTTTGAACCGCGCTTTGCTTCAGGAGCAGTCTGGGGTGCCAATCATAACTGGGCAGAAGTGCAGCAAAAACGCCTTAATCGCGAAGGTGAAAACCCCGTGCCCCATTACTGGAATCATGTCATGTGGGTGTTTGGCTGCAAAGACATGGATGAGTTTCTGGAAAAAGCCAGGGGCATGACACTTAACGGCATCATGGACAAGATCAAGGTGCCATTCCTGGTAACCCATGGGGCCCACGACCGACAGATCAGTGTTGATTATGCCCATCAAAGTTATGACCAGCTGGTAAATTCCCCGAATCGCCAGTTGAAGATTTTCACTGAGCGGGAGGGTGGAGTAGAACACGTAGGTGCAGACAACATGTCTTTTGGTTGTGATTACATTGCTGACTGGTTTGCCGATACGCTTGATACCTATACCAAATAAGAAAAATCAACTCTGGAGTACTTGATGCCAAGTAAATTTGTCGACCTTTCCATCTATCTTGAAAACGATGTCATTACAGACCCGCCCTTTATGCGTCCGGAGATTACTTATCAGACTCATGCGGAAACGGTAAAGGAAGCCCAGGTTTTTTTCCCTGGTGTAGAGGCAGATGAATATCCGGGCGAAGAAGGATTCGCTGCGGCAGAGATGGTCAAGCTATCCACCCATAATGGCACTCACCTTGACGCACCCTGGCATTTCCACCCCACCATGGATGGCGGCAAACCTGCCATGACTATTGATGAAGTGCCCCTGGACTGGTGTTTTCGTCCGGGTGTAAAACTTGATTTCCGTCATTTTCCACATGGCCATGTCGTCACCGCTCAGGAAGTGGAAGATGAACTCAAACGGGTTGATGTTGAATTACAACCTATGGACATAGTGCTGGTAAATACCGCCGCGGGCAAAGCTCTGGGTGATCCGAATTTCGTTAATATCGGCTGTGGCATGGGCTATGAAGCTACCATGTATTTGCTTGAGCGCGGCATCAGGGTTACCGGAACTGATGCCTGGTCCTGGGATGCACCTTTTTCCTACACCGCAGAAAAAGTAAAGGAAACCGGCGACACCTCCATTATCTGGGAAGGCCACAAGGCTGGCAGAGATATCGGTTATTGCCATCTGGAAAAATTACATAATCTTGAAGTGCTCCCAGCCAACGGATTCATGGTCAGCTGTTTTCCACACAAGATCAAAGGTGCTTCTGCTGGCTGGACTCGAGCTGTCGCTATATTTGACGAATAACAAATACACTGACCTTTTTACTCAATCATTTTTAAATTACTACTTATCCTGTTCGAATAAGAGGCTGTTATGAAACTGGCAACCGTCGCAAGCAATTCACCTGATGGCAAACTCGTGGTGGTTTCAAAAAATGGCAGCCGTTATCTGGTTCCCGATTCTTTGCAAACGCTGCAACAGGCGATTGAAAACTGGGAGTCAGCACAGCAGCAATGTTTGCCACTTGCCCAACGACTTGAAGCGGGTGAAGGTGAAGCAACAGAAGCTTTAAACTTTATTGCTCCCCTGCCCCGCGCCTGGCAATGGCTTGATGGCTCGGCGTTTCCAAGTCATGGGAAATTAATGCAGGAAGCCTTCAAACTGCCTCCGCTTGAGTACGACAAACCCTTGATGTACCAGGGCATGTCCCATCAGTTTTTTGGCCCTGTTGATGATATCCCCTATATCAGTGAGCAGGACGGTATCGATTTTGAGGGTGAGTTTGGTGTGATTTTGGATGAGGTTCCTATGGGCACCACCGCAGAAGACGCTATGGCGCATATCAAACTGCTGGTACAAATTAATGACTGGTCATTACGAACCATTGCCCCGGTAGAAATGAAAACCGGCTTTGGCTGGATTCAGGCAAAACCCGCCTGCTCTATGGCTCCCCTGGCCATCACACCGGATGAAGCCGGGGCGACCTGGCGTGATGGCAGACTTCATCTGGACATGAACGTGGACTGGAACGGTACTCGTTTCGGCAACCCCAATGGCGCTGCGATGGAAGTAGGCTTCCATGAACTGGTCGCCCATGCGGCTGCCACCCGCTCACTTTGCGCCGGCACCATAATCGGCTCGGGGACAGTATCAAATGAAAATTTTCGTGAGATTGGTTCGACCTGTATCGCGGAGAGACGCGGTATAGAAATTGTTGATGAAGGCGTACCCAAAACGGCCTTTATGCAGTTCGGGGATCGCGTGCGTATGCAAGTAATGCATCCGGGTGATACGCTATTGTTTGGCGCCATTGATCAGCAAGTGGTAAAACAAATCTGAAAAGGAAAGCCAAAAGTGAGTAAATCAGCTTCCCAGCCTGTACGCCGTGTAGTGACCGGACATAAAAATCAAGGGGTCAGAGTTCTTGATATTTCGAAAACGGGATCAAGAACTCTGACCCCTTGATTCCGACCCCTTGATTCCTTATCGCGTCACAAACTACGCCCGGATTTACTCTGATGCAGCCCCGGACTGCAACTCCAGCAGTAAAGAGATGGTCTCCGGCTTTCGCGTCGGTGCCCGCGCACCCGTGAGCTCACCCTCTGCCCAGTTGATGGCGGTGCGACCTTCATTATCGGCTACATCCAGGAGCGCACCGTTATCAGCAAGGTACGCAATGATATCGTTGGATCCCCGGTTGGCTGCACCGTGAATCGCGCGCAGACCCATCGAGTTTACGGCATTGATATCGTTGCCCAGGGTATGCGTCAGCATCACTGTTTCCAGCAGGGCATCACTACCTTCATCGAAAGTTTCCGCGACAGCCCAGGTGATGCCGGCAGCAAGCATCAACGCGTTAGTGCCATCAAACGTAGTAATGTTGGGATCGGCTCCGTAGTCGAGCAGCAGCTGTAAAACCTGCAGATCGCCCGCGACTGAAGCACGCAGAAATGGAGTCTGCCCTGTCATATCAACCCAGCCGTTGGAGCCGGTGCCCGCGATGAAGCGTCTTTCGGGAGGAAATTCCTTTGTCCGTGGATTCGGATCCGCACCCGCAGCAAGCAAGGACTCTATCAGCGCTAAGGCCCCTTCCCTGTCGACCCGGTTGGTTGTTTGTGTCACTTCGAATTCCAGGTTGCGCATATCAACGGTGGCCCAAAGGGGTGTTTGTCCATACCAGTCCTGGGCATTGACGTTTGCACCGGCCTCGATCAGGTACTGCGCAATTTTCAGGTGATCACTTTGCCCGGAGCGATTCACGTTAACGATGCTGTGATTAAGGATTGCATTGATCAGCGGCGTGATGCCATTGGCATCGGCCGTCTCGATGTCGGCCCCGGCTTCCACCAGGGTGCGAGTGAGTTCGAAGTTGCCCTGCCGGGTTGCAAACAACAGCGGCGTCTTCATGCCGGTAATTGGGAAACGCATGCCTCTGTCCGGCAACCCGGACCGGTTGATGCCCACGCCCTGTGACGTCCCTACCGGTACTTCACTGGGCATGGCATTTCTTTGCACCTCACCGGCGAGACTCTGCGCATTCACATCGGCACCGGCCGCAAGGAAGCGCTGCACCAACCCGGCATGTTCCTCTCGCACGGCAATCATCAGTGCCGTTTGCCCATAATTCAGATCCCGGGCATCTACCTGTGCCCCGTTCGCCAGCAACATCTCCACCATGTCCTGATCACCAAGTCGTGTTGCCAGCAGCAGCGGCGTCTCGCCACTTAAATCCACCTGTTCCACGTCAGCGCCAACTTCGAGTAGCCGCCGCACCATGTCGGTATGACGGCTCTGCAAGGCAACATGCAGCGGTGCTTGCCCATACCGGTTAACCTTGTTCACGAACGCCCCGGCATCGAGCAGCAAGTCGACCAGCTCCTGATCATTGACGCGTACTGCCCAGTGCAAAGCCGGTGTGCCGTCGCGGCCCAGGCCATTAACGTCATGCTCCTGGCGCAACAGGACCTGTACTGCTTGTAGGTCCCCTTGCCTGACAGCTTCGGCTACTGGCGATGCCTGCACCTGCTCCGGTCTGGGCACCGTTAAAAGCTGGGCAGCCAGCGGCGCACTGAACAGTGCGACCACACAAACCACCAAAGCAGTGCACAACTGATGCAGGGAGAGTGGATATGCTTCCTTTATTAGTTTCATGACAACCTTTGTATTTATGTTCAGATTGGCACGATGCCGTTGCTGTCCGCAAAGCCGTCGACAGGCACGTCCAGTTTGTCGAGCATCGTCACCAGGAGATTTGCAATCGGGGTCCCGCTGTCCACGCGTACATGCTTGCCGCCAGTCACTCTTCCGGATGCCCCGCCCGCAAGCACGACCGGCAGCTGGCTATGATTGTGATCCTGCGAATTCCCCATGCCACTACCGTAAAGCACCAGGGAATGATCCAGCAAAGTACCGTCACCGTCTGGTGTGGCATTGAGCTTTTCTACGAAGTAAGCCATCGTGTTGTTTATATGGTACGCGTTCAGTTGCGCAAGGCGATCCATGTTCTCTGCAACGTCCATATGGTGCGAGCAATTATGAAAGCCTTCGTTTACACCGCTTGCCGGAAAGGCGCGATTGCTCAGTTCCCGCGCCAGCATGAACGTGGACACACGTGTCAGGTCGGCCTGCCAGGAAAGTACCATCAGATCGAACATCATCTTCGCATGCTCCTCGAAGTTCTCCGGAATACTCGCCGGCCTGTCCGGCAAGTCCAGTCCCACAGGCAAGGTGTCCGTCTCCAGGCTCAGGCGGCGCTGCACTTCGCTGACATCGTTCAGGTACTGCTCCATACGGATTCGGTCGCCAGACGGCAGTGTGCGCTGCAATGAGTTTATTTCCTGCCGCACGATATCCAGAATATTTTCGGTTTGCGCGCGACGCGCGGCGAGCTCTTGCGGCGAACTGCCATCGCCGAACAGCCTTTCAAAAACCACGCGCGGATTGACCTGCATGGGCATCGGATTGTTCGGCGTTCGGTAGGATATAGAGGCACGAGCTTCCAGCGCGAGTTCCAGAGACGGCAGTTGCGTATCCTGGCCGATGTAATCCGCAGCCAACTGATCCATCGATGTCGGCGACGGGCCGGTACCTGGCGCAACGCAGGTAAGCCAGCACTGGGAAGAACGATTGTGATGTTGACCAGCCGAGGGAGGACCTTCGTACGCCACCGGCAAATCATGGCCACTGACGATATTGATGTATTTTCGGTATGGCTCCAGAGTCTTCAACGTCGGAGTGAATTCGAAATCACTGCCAACGATTGACGGCTCCCACCTGTCCTGAATTGCTCCATGCGGTACATAGAGACAAGCCAACCTCGATGCGGGCGTACCCGATTCGGCAGCGCGCGCCATCCCGGCGGGAAGCATGGACTCCAGAAACGGCAAGGCCAGTGACACGCCGGTACCGCGAAGTAACTTGCGGCGAGATAGATGTTTTTTGGTTAAAAAATGCATGCTCTGCTCCGTTTTCTGTTCTGGCTGCCGCTATTGCTGAGGAGACAAAATTTGCGCAGTGACGGGAGCCACTGGCTCCAGCTTGATGCGCTGCTGGAAAGGATCACTCATCACCACCGCTTGCACCAGTGCAGTCATGGTAAAGCCCTCAGCGTCTGCCTGTTGCATTATGCGCCGCACCGCAGGTTCGTCATAGTGCTCCAACTCCCTGCCCAGTGCGTACGTGAGCAAGCGCTCGCTGATGGAAGCCATGAAGGCATCCGGCCTGGCCAGCAAAGCGGCTCGCAGAGTAGCGGGGCCATCGACGTAGGTACCATCGACCATCTCGGATGTTGTATCGATTGGCAGTCCATTGTCGAGTAAGCGCCAGCGACCGACCAGGTCAAAGTTTTCCAGTGCAAACCCGACGGGGTCCATGATCTTGTGGCAAGACGCGCACGCCGGATCAACACGATGACTTTCCAGTCGCTGCCGAAGGGTATCAGCTTGTACGTCCTGACCAGGTGCCGCCGGCTCGAGATTTGTCTCGACGCCCGGTGGCGGACTTGGCACGCGGGCCCCGAGCATGTTTTCCACAATCCACGCCCCGCGTATCACCGGGGAAGTGCGATCCGGTACCGACGTCGCGGTCAGTATGCTCCCGTGCCCCAGAAGTCCTCGACGGGGGCTATCCTCTGGCAGCTCCACCCGGCGCATGTAACCGCCCCATACATTTTCCATGCCGTAGTGATTCGCAAGACCTTCGTTCAGATAGGTATAGTTTGCGTCCAGAAGGCTCAGGAGATTGCTGTCTTCACGCACAAGACTCTGGAAAAAGAGCAAAGTCTCCTGCTTCATAGCTTCCCGCAAGGCGTCATCGAAGGCCGCATCCTGTGGCACCACTTCCTCCAGCTCGCGCAAATTCAACCACTGACCGACAAAGTTTTCCATCAAGGCCTTGGCGCGGGGATCCGTTAGCATGCGTTGCACTTCCTGCGACAGCACGTCCTCATCGCCCAGTCTTCCCTGCGCCGCCAATTCCAGCAAGGACGCATCCGGAATACTGCTCCAAAGGAAAAAAGACAACCTGGAGGCCAGCTCAAAATCGCTGATGCGGTAGACCTCTCCGGCAGCCAGATCCACTGGCTCTTCCTCAAACCGATATAGAAACTTTGGGTCTACCAACAACCACGTCAGAGCGTCCTGAATGCCACTCTCGAAATCTCCACCTTCTGCGTTGCGACTCATCTCATAGAAGCGCATCAAGGTATCCACTTCAGGATCATCGTCACCAACAGGGTGCCGATAGGCTCGTGTGGCGAGATGACTCAGTATCTGCCGGGCACAGACCTGTTCCTGCTGGATCTGTCTCGGCTGGCAAACAAAAATGGCCCTTCTGCTGGGCGTGTCCCCTGGTCCGGTAATGTTATACGGCCCATCAATCTCAAGGCCCTGGACGCTTCCGCTCAAGGCACTGATCTCGGCGAGATAGAGCTCGCCGGCGCCTACACAACGCTGCTCGTCTATAAGCGCCAGGGTAATCTCATGAGTGCCTGCAGGTACCTGAAGCCGAAAACTTTTGGGGTCCTGCACTGGAATGGGAACGCCATTGAACATGACTTCCAGAGCGGGCCCGCCACACCAGATCATCCGTCCCGTATCGTTGCCACGACCGGCAACCGGGATATTGGCTGCGACCTGAAACTGGTACTGTGCATCAACCGGGAAATAATGTTCGACTTCCATGCCCCCACGCGTGCCGAGCGGAAGTCCTTCAACATAATCCTGCTGGGTATCCCTGCCACCTGCCTGGTATTCAACCTGTGTCGGCGCTGTTGCAATATCGCCCACCGCTTGTCGGCTGATCTGCCGTGCCACCGAGAGATAGCCCTCCAGCAGGGTCGGCGACATGCTCAGGGCCTGTGCGATATTGTCAAAGCCGCCGGCGGTTGCATCAGCTGGAAGTGTGCCCACGAGATCCGCCGCGTCGAACGCCAGCAAATCCCTCACCGCGTTCCTGTACTCCGTGCGATTGAGCCGCGAAACCGGTTCCGCACCCGGGTTGGGCGACATATCCCAGGCCAGATCCAGGCCTGTCCCCAGCCACTGCACCATGTCATCAAGAACCCCACGCGCCGGGCGCGGATTCCCCTGGGGGGGCATCAGCCCTGCTCGAAGTTTGCGTATCGCTTCCTCCCAGATCGCGGCGTCAAGATCCAGTTCCTGCAAGGACAGAATATCGAAGGCTACTTCTCCCGCCCAATCCGTAGAGTTGTGGCATTCCATGCAGTATTGCTCCAGGACAGCCATTTCCTGATCACTGCTTCTGGTCCAGGCTTCAAACTGTTCATGCACTACACTATTACTCGCAGGAGTAGCATCAGCACTGCTGGCTTCAGGACTCCAGCCAATCAATAAGGAAAGCGCTATAAGTAGCACATTCATTGTTCTATTCATTGCATCACCCAAGGGAAAAAATCTGGAACATCAAACCGAGGAAGTTTCACTTTAACCCTGTTCCTTCAGTTTGACCCGAGATATTAACCCGTTACTTCGCACGGTTTGTGGTAAGTAAGAATAAACAGTTATTCATGCTTCGTCGAGCAACTCCAACATTAAAGGGACATCAAGGGGCAGAGTAATTTGATTTTAGAAATCAAGGAGCCAAAGTTCTTGATTCTACCCTCTACCTATAAATGGCATCTTTGTGGCCATGACGGTCATAAATTGTACATTGGTCTCCAGCGGCAAACTGTCCATGTACACCACCGCTTCTCCAACATGCTTCACATCCATCAAGGGTTCAGAGCGTCTAGATCCATCTGCTTGCTGTGCACCCCGGGATACCTTGTCACCCATTTCTGTTGTGGCATTACCAATATCAATCTGGCCACAGGCAATATCGTACTGACGTCCCTCAAGAGAAGCAGATTTGGTGAGCCCCGTTACCGCATGTTTGCTAGCCGTATAGGCAATAGAGTTTGGCCGGGGACTATGGGCAGAAATAGAGCCGTTATTAATAATACGCCCGCCCTGGGGATTCTGTTTTTTCATCAGACTAAAGGCCCCTTGCAGGCACCAGAACATACCATTGACGTTGGTATCAATCACCTGCAACCAGTCGTTGGCTTGCAAGTCTTCAATAGCTGCATTGATGCCGATACCGGCATTATTAAACAGCAGGTCAAGCCGACCAAAATGTTCAGCAATGCTGGCAAACAAACTATCAACTGAGCTTTTGTCGGTGACATCCGTTGCTATGCAAAGCGCTTTGGGTGCGGATTCGGATAGAAGCGCCGCCGTTTCTTCCAGGGTTTCAAGTCGACGACCGGCCAGCACCAGCTGATAGTCTTTTTCTGCCAGGGCAGTAGCGACAGTACGGCCAATGCCGCTGCCGGCACCGGTGATAAGGGCAATTTTCCAAGGCATTACTTCTTCTCTTTATTATTTATCGGTTGTTAATGAGTACGCAGAGAGCAAGGTAAAGGCTAAGTGTAATGACTTCAAGCGTAATTCTTCAGCCAAAAATATCAGCCTGCTCTGCCCCCTTTGGACACACCTTTTATGCCCCTTTGCTTATATTTCGTCCTTTTTAAAGATTTTTTCCTGCTCTTTTGGCATTTAGGACGAATAGAGTGGTAAATTCCACTTTGAATATTTTTGGGGGGTTTTATGTCAGTTACATTCAGTGAAGTCATGTCAAACAAACCACTACGATTGTTTCAGGTGGTCACTTTTATTATTTGCGCGGTAGTTCTTGTCGCCGACGGTATGGACGCACAAATGCTCGGTGTTGTTGCGCCTCTTATTATTGAGGATTTTGGAATTGACCGGGGTACTTTTGGTCTGGCCTTGAGTGCTGCACTGGTCGGTTTCGGCCTGGGCTCCTGGGGCGGAGGATGGCTTGGGGATACCATCGGGCGGCGCTGGTCTCTGGCAATTGCTGCTGTTATTTTTTCCCTGGGCACAATCGCCGTTAGTACATCCGCGGATGTGTGGCAAATGGCATTTTGGCGACTTGTCAGTGGCCTGGGCTTTGGTTCTGCCTATGCCAACGCGATCACTCTGGCTGGTGAGTGGCTACCGGAGCGCTGGCGTTCAGTAGGTGTGACCACGCTTTCAGTCGGTACACCAGCTGGCGGTATGGTGGTGGGGTTCATGGCTCCCGGATTGGTAGAAAGTTATGGCTGGACTGGCTCCTTTGTCTTCCTGGGTATTCTTACTTTCCTGGTGGTTATCTTGATCATCGCCTTCTTGCGCGACAGTCCTACTTTCCTAATGGCCCGCGGTAAAGTTGAGGAAGCGAAAAAAGCCGCATTAAGGGTAACTGACGAAGAAAACGAGCTTATTGAAGAAACGCATCTTCCCGATGCAGATGGCGGCACAATTGGTGTACTGCACCGCAGTAACAAGCGGCTCAATATTGGCGTTGGTCTTGCCTTTACTGCAGCTACGATGGTGGCTTATGGCATTTTGGGCTGGACTACCACCATACTGACTGCCAAGGGTTTCGAGTTTCCTCAAGCTTCCTTTGCGGTTGCCGTCGCCGGGATGACTTCAATCTTTTCTTCTATTGCCGCCGGCCTGATTGTGCAGCGCTGGGGCTCAAAACTCGCCATGACCTGGTTCAGCAGCACCTTGTTTGTGACCTTGCTCTTGCTCGCTATTATGCTGGAATCACTGGAAGGTGCGCCAAGTGCCGGGGAACGCACGATAGTGGTTTCCTTGATCGGTATAGCTGCGGCTTTGTTCAGTGCCAGTATCGCCAGCATGTACGCCATCATGACCCACGCCTATCCACCATCATGCCGCTCGGCCGGGATTGGCTTTGGAATTTTTATGGGTCGCTTTGGTGCTATCGGCTCCAGCGCCTTCGGCGGCACACTGCTTGATATTGGCGCAGGCAGTACAGTGCCATTCTTTGCAGTTATGTGCATTGGCGCCGTGTTCATTTCCAGTGCTGCATTTGTAATTGATCGACCAGTTCCACCTGTTAGCAAATAAAAAAGGGGACAGTGACTTTTCAAAGAAAAAGTCACTGTCCCCTAAATTCAATAGCGGTTATTGAGATAGACCATGTCGTCGCCAGGAGCAACACTGTGGCAGGCGATACAACCGGGGCCCTTGCCTACCAGGGCATTGCCGTTAGGTGCTTTGTCATAACTGCCGTCAGGCAGATACTTGGCCCAGAACCAATTCTTGTTTTCTGCATCAAAGCCATCGCGCCGGAACATAACGGTGGATGCCATCAGGTAACTCCGGGGATTATCAGACACTGATTCGACAGTTGCGTCCTCTCCCCCGAAGTTATGTTTTACAATCACTTCATTGCGCTGACCGTTGACCGTCACTTCGGTCTCCAGGGTTACCAATAAATTGCCATGGGGCTGTGTGCCCTCATAGGGGCGCGCCATGATGGCGTTATTACCAACCAGGTTATTCTGCTCCAGTGCCTGCCACAAGGCATCACCAAAGGCGATATCCTCACTTGTCCCAAAGGCAGCGTTTTGTGCATTAACAGGCATAGCCACCACAATTGCTAACGCCATACCCAATAGTATATTTAACAATAATTTCATTCTTCCCCCCCCTAATAGTTATGAACTTCAGTGTTTATAGAGAGGGATGCAGCGTTTTTAATTTCATTTAATTTGGGGACAGTGACTTTTTCTTTGAGAAAGTCAATGTCCCGTGTTTTAAATAAGTAAAAATTTCAGAATCAGCTATCATGAGAAATATAAATATCTACTCGACTGCATCACAAGAGTGTCTGCTGTACCCGTGACCAATCAATCTGCTCTACACATCCTCAAATCTGTTTTTGGCTATGACAACTTTCGTAGTCAACAGGAAGCCGTTATCGATCACCTGCTCGGTGGTGGAGACGCCCTGGTCTTAATGCCAACGGGTGGCGGAAAATCCCTGTGTTACCAGGTGCCAGCCCTGGTGCTGGATGGCACGGCTATTGTTATCTCTCCATTGATTGCGCTGATGCAGGACCAGGTAACGGCACTGCGCCAGTTTGGTGTGAAGGCGGCTTTTATCAACTCCAGCCTGAATGCGGAAGAAGTTGAGGCGCTGGAAATCAGCCTGAAACATGGTGAACTGGATTTATTGTACGTGGCGCCTGAGCGGTTAATGATGCCCCGCATGCTGGCCTTACTGGAGCAGTCAGCCATCAGTCTGTTTGCCATTGATGAAGCCCACTGTGTGTCCCAGTGGGGGCATGATTTCAGGCCCGAATATATTCAACTGTCTGTACTGCATGAGCGCTTCCCTGACATTCCGCGCATTGCCCTGACAGCAACCGCTGATCAGGCTACCCGTGCAGAAATTATCACCCGCCTGGCGCTGGACCAGGCCCGTATTTTTAACGATGGTTTTGACCGCCCCAATATTCAATACCGCATCAATGAAAACCTGGGTGATGCACGCACACTGTTACTGCGCTTTATTCTGAACGAACATGAAGGCCAGGCCGGGATTGTCTATTGCCTGTCGCGCAAACGCGTCGATCAGGTAGCGCAGTGGCTGGAAGCAAAAGGACTCACGGCCCTGCCCTACCATGCCGGCCTGAGCAGTGAGGTCCGGCAGCAACACCAGGAACGCTTTTTACGCGAGGACGGGGTGATTATTGTGGCCACTATCGCTTTTGGTATGGGCATAGATAAACCCGATGTACGCTTTGTGGCTCACATGAATTTACCCAAAAGTATTGAAGCCTATTACCAGGAAACCGGCCGTGCCGGCCGCGATGGCTTACCGGCAAATACCTGGATGGCCTATGGCTTGCAGGATGTGATCATGTTGCGACAAATGCAGCAAAGTTCCACCAGTGAGCAAAGCTATAAGCGGCTTGAGGGACACAAACTGGATGCCATGCTCGGCCTGTGTGAAACCATTTCCTGCCGACGCCAGGTACTGCTGCGTTATTTTGGTGATGTCATGGAAACCCCTTGCGGCAATTGTGATAACTGCCTGACACCGCCGCAAACCTGGGATGCCACGGTCGCCGCACAAAAAGCCATTTCCTGCGCCCATCGCACCGGGCAGCGCTTTGGCGTGAAATACCTGGTGGACGTGTTGTTGGGCAAGGACGATGAACGCATTCTGCAGTTTGATCATCACAAGGTGTCCACGTTCGGGATAGGTAGCGAATTGGATGCCAAGGAATGGAGCGCCTTGTATCGGCAATTAATCGCCGGCGGTTTTCTGAAAGTGGATATACAGGGTCATGGCAGCGTCCAGCTCACCGATGCGGCGCGGCCCTTACTAAAAGGTGAGCAGCAATTGACGCTGCGTAAGTTGCTCAAGACCAGCAAGAGCAAGTTACGAAAATCATCAACCTACACAACTGCAAAAAATACCAAGCTGTGGGAAAGCCTGCGCGAGCATCGCCGCACCCTTGCAGAGGCACAAGGTGTTCCTGCCTACGTCATTTTCCATGATTCCACCCTGGCAGAAATGACCGAGCGCCAGCCGCAGACCCTGCAACAATTAAGTCTGGTTTCCGGTGTGGGCGAACGCAAGCTGGAAGCGTACGGCGAAAGTTTCCTGGATATTATTCTCGCCCATTCAGAACCTGAAGCAGCAGTTGATAAAAGTGATACCGTCAGAGAAAGCATTGCTTTACTCGCACAGAAATTAAGCCCGCAGGAAATAGCCGACAAACGCGGCCTCACTCTGGCTACCGTATTCAAGCATCTTTCCCTGGGCATAGAAGCAGGCGATATAAAACTCACTGATGCAGTGTCGCTTGCTGATCACGAATTAAAAAGCATCCAGTTTGCCCTGGATAACTGTGAAGACGGCAAGCTGAAGTCAGTGTATGAAGAGTTGGGTGGGGAATATGATTACGGTGTGTTGGGCTGTGTCAGGGCAGCGATGGGCGTTTTATCATAATTAGCGTTGAACAATTGAATTACTTTGCCTCTTTGATTGCCTGACACCTTTTCCCGGTATCTCTCCTGAACTTCGTGCTTCTATATAAAGCGCATTCCGGGGTAAAGAATATCCCTTATTTCATACCAAAAAAATTAGTCTTTTTTAGAGATTAATCTTTACATTGGTGAAAACGAATCTCTACAATCGTTATACCTACGCTGTACAAGGAAAAAGCATGTCCAAAATCAAATTGCTGCTCAGGTTCAGCCTGTTATTTTGTTTAGTAAATGCGATACCGGCCTGGGCGCATCACTCGGCTGCTGTGTTTTACAACACGGACGATGAGCCAATCTCAATCACAGGCACTGTCGCCAAATTCAACTTCCGTAATCCCCATGCCATTGTGGAACTGATTGTCACAACGGAAACAGGCGAGCAGCAACGCTGGACCTGCGAAACATCTGCACCCTCTGCCCTGCGCCGTCGCGGCTGGAGCCAGGAGGTCATGCAGGAAGGAGGCACAATGACATTGTGGGGTATCCGCGCTCGGGATGGTTCTTCCCTCATGCGGATTACGCGAGCCATCAAGGCTGACGGCACCGAGATTGGTGTTTCCCGTAACCTGAATGACTGAGGTGGTCGTCATGCGTAACCTGTTATTAAGTGTATTTTTGGTTTTGGCAACATTTGTCGGTCTGGACGTTCATGCCCAACCTGATCTGAGTGGTTACTGGATGATTTCCTTCGGGCCGATTCCACCCTCGCGAGAAGCCACCTCCGAAGAACAAGCCATGATTGACGCGCTGCCGGCTGGCACTATACTGCTGGCCGATTCCGGGCTGCGGGAATTTCCGGCCGGGGAATTTGGCGGTATGGATGTGTCAGAAGCTGCCAGGGAAAAAGCCGCGCAGTATGACCCGAGCGTCCAGGTCGAACTTGGCAGTACCTGCAGACCACCCAGTATCATCTATTCCATGCAGGGCCCCTTCCCCATGGAGGTTTACCAGGGGCGAGATCTGATTGTCATCAAGATGGAATATTTTGATGTAGTACGACTCATCCACCTGAACATGGACAGCCACCCGGAGAACATCCCGGCAACAGTGAGCGGGCATTCCATTGGCCACTGGGAAGGAGACACCCTTGTGGTGGACACCATCAACATCAGGGAAAGCACCTTCCTGAACAACGGCCTCGATCACACTGAAGACATGCACTTGGTGGAAAATTTCCGGCTCAGTGATGATGGCGAAAAACTTTTCATCATGCAGGAATACGAGGATCCCACGGTATTTGCCGGCCGTTCAGCGCGCCTGATCCCCCTGAACAAGGGTGGAGAAAATGATGTGGTCTGGCCTTATGACTGTGATCCAAGTTATGGTGCCGCCATTGAATCCCGGGAGCAGAATTAGTAATCAAGGTAATCAAGGGGTCAGAGTTCTTGATTTAAAGAATTAATCATTTGCTTGCTTGATTTCGACTTATTGTTGAATCAAGAACTCTGACCCCTTGATTTCGGATTTTGGCATAAAGATAAAAACCCACGAATCATTGGACAAAATATATGTTTCTAAAAAATGTCTGGTACATCGCGGCCTGGAGCCATGAAGTCCCTGTAACCGGAATTTTCAAGCGCAAATTGTTGGGGGAAGATGTGGTCTTTTTCCGGCAGACAGATGGCAGTGTCGTGGGCATGGCAGATTATTGTCCTCATCGTTACCTGCCATTGTCACTTGGGCGCCATGAAGGCGACAATATCCGGTGCATGTATCACGGCCTGGTTTTTGACGGCAAAGGAAAATGCGTAGAAGCCCCCTACAGTGATACTCCTCCCAGAAAGCTTTGTACAAAAGTCTACCCAACTATTGAACGCGACCGGTATGTCTGGATCTGGATGGGTGATGAGGTAAAAGCTGACCCTGATCTTGTCCCGTCCCTGGAACGGATGAACGACAAAAGCTGGCATTATATTCCCCGCCATCTCGTCTATCAGTGTAATGTCCAGCTGTTAATGGACAATTTACTTGATGCTTCCCATCTGGCCTTTGTGCATTCCAGTAACATTGGCGGCGGACAATACCATGCCGAACAAATTCCCCAACTGGATACTTTCGATTGGGGTGTAAGGGTAACCAAGAAATTTGAAAACGTTCCCCTGCCACCCTTTGTAAAAAAAGTGGCCAGGTTCAAAGGCAATACCGATCGCTGGCAGATATTTGACTGGCATATCTCCGGCTACCAGTTAATTCTTAACTCGGGTAAGGCGCCCACAGGTACAGGGGCTCTTGAAGGCAATTTCGTTGACGAAGCATTTCATTTTCATTCGGTTCAGACTCTCACGCCGGAATCCGAAAAAAGTTCACATTACTTTTTCATGTTTGCGCATAGCTTTACCGATGAGCAGGACAGGATCGCCAAAGAAATTGATGCGCAATTTGCAATCGTATTAGAAGAAGACAAGGTAATTCTTGAAGCACAACAAGCCAAACTGGATGAATATCCGGATCACAAGATGGGCGGTATCAAAACTGATCTTGCCGTGTCAAAAGCCCGAATGATGCTTGAAGAAAAACTGCAGCTGGAAGCGCAGGAAAGGTAAAGACCAGCATCACACTTTAAAAAGACAAAACCAATTAACCGGAACTTCATTTCCCTGTGGCAAACTGGATAAATTACTCATTCCGGTTGTTGTTCGAATATATCAAGCGGCAGCACGGCAGAAAATCAAGGGGTCAGAGTTCTTGATTTTCCACGCAGCTTTTTACTCAACGCTAGAATTAAAAATCAAGAACTCTGACCCCTTGATTTAGAACTCGATTTAGAACTCTGACCCCTTGATTTCAGGACTCACGATCCCATCCTGAGCCCAGGTCTTCCGGATCCATTTTCATGAATGCTTCCACGGCGTGCATCTGTCCGTCATATACCTTGAACGCTTCCCACACCACAAGTCGCTGGTTGGTACCCCGCTCCCAGGACAGTCGATACCACACGATACCCATGCGTTCATCTACAGCGACCAGGCGCTGATTCAGTGTGTCGCGTCCCGGCGCGATATCCTGAGTCTTTATGTTCTTGCAATCCGAAACGAAAGTACAATCCGGACCCGCCATGAAATTGCCGTTCTCCAGCCGGTAGGCGACTTCAGTGTAGGGAAGGTCAACTTCTACAAAGCTGCCGATCTTGAGACCGGCTGGGTAGAGCGAGGCAATACGGATCATTTCATCACGGCTATTGAGTTGCTCAGGCCTGGGCACGTACTGCATGCCCCGGCTGGGCATCTGTAATCCGTCAATATTAAAAATCGCACCTTCAACACGGCTGCGTGTAGTAACCGTTTCTATCTCGGTAATCAATTCATCTTCCACTTTCAGTCGCAGCACGAGCAAGGTGGGTGAACCCTGCTCCTCAAGCAAGACATGAGCGCCCGCAACGCCTTCGCGTTCATCTATAAAATCCTGGCGGTAGCCTCGCAACCGGGTTGCAGTACGCCACAGACCCTCGCCCAGTTCTGCATCCACACTGTTTTCCGTGATGCGTACATCATCCGCAACCCGAATTGAATCGGGATTTTTTTCAATAAGTGCATAAAGAAATTCGGTGATATGTCCTTGCAGACACGACCGGTCACAGGCCTGTGCGGGTAATGCCACGAGGGTCAGGAAGAATAAAAGTGTCAACTTACGCATGGGCAACTTCCTCACGGGTCTGGATGTTGATTTTTTCAGGGTAAGGCATAGGCAACGATTTCACCGCCGGCATTGGCGCCGGAATGTGTCACGGCCAGTACTATGTATTGCTTGCCTTCATGCATGAAGGTCATCGGCGAACCCGTCTGGCGTGCCGGCATTTCCACGCGGCCTTCGATGTCCTCACCAGTGCCCTTGTCATAGGCACGCAACAGGGCAACTGTCTCGCCATTGGCATTTGTGTGTGTCGCCCCTTCGCCAGCGATGACAAGACTGCCTGTGGTCAGTGTACCGATGAAAATACGGCCATAGGATCCCAGACGATCAATCCCGTCCACGCCTGCCAGGGCAGGATTATTACGGATATTGTCAGGGGTGGTGCCGTGAGTTTTCTGCCAGAGCATGTCACCGGTGTTCATGTCATAGGCGGTAATTCGGTCATACGGCGGTTTGATCATCGGGATTGAACCCTGCAGGAAAGTGCTGGGACGCCGTGGACCTAGACCGCCAGGCCGGGGTCCCAGACCAGGGGGCGCTGCCGGTGGCTCATTGGCTTTTTCACCGTCCGGACCGGGATTGAAGGGCTCCAGGTCAGCGGGGATATTGCGCAATGTGAAGACTGCAGTATGAGAGTGTATATAGAGACGGTTGGTTTCCGGATCGAAACTGCCGCCGGGCCAGTTGGCGCCACCGACATCAGCAGGCAACATCAGGGTTCCTATCGGCCCGCCTTCACGCTCCACGACTGGAGGTGTGAACAGCGGGCCCAGCGCGTACTGCTCGATCACCTGCTCGGCTTCGGCGCGCAGGGCCGGGGTCAGGTCATTCAGGTCATCCCGGGAAATACCCTGGCGATCAAAAGGTTCTGGCCAGGTGGGAAAGGGTTGCGTAGGACTGGCCAATTCGAAGGGCGATTCTGATTCTGGTACCGGACGTTCTTCAATCGGCCAGATCGGTTCTCCTGTCTCACGATTAAGGACGAACAGGAAAGCCGACTTGGTAGGTTGAGCCAGCGCCTTGATAGTACGGCCATCCATTTCCATATCAAACAGGATTGGGGCACAGGGTAAATCCCAGTCCCACAGGCCGTGGTGGATGGTCTGGTAATGCCAGCGTCGTTCTCCGGTCCTGACATCCACCGCTACCAGGGATTCGCCGAACAGGCCGTCACCTGGTCGGTTAAAACCATTGTAGTCCGCAGCAGCCATTTCCACTGGCAAATAAACCAGGCCCAGTTCGGGGTCGGCACTCAATTGTGACCAGACACCGGCATTGCCATTCTGGTCGGCGCTGCCGTTTTCCCAGGTGTCGTAACCAAATTCCCCTTGCAGCGGAATGGTATGGAAAATCCAGAGGCGTTCTCCGGTACGAATATCGTAGCCGCGCACATAGCCGCGTGTATCCCAGGTGGATTCCATGTTGCCGGCGGGTCGATGGGCCGCACCTACCACGACAACATCACCGACAACCAGCGGGGTGGCATTGAGACCGATATTGGAATCCACCAGGTCGATGTCCTGGTCGAAATTCAGTTTCAGGTCAACAACACCGTTGTCCCCGAACGAAGTCACCGGGTCACCGGTCCTGGCATCCAGTGCGATCATGCGGTAGCCAGGTGTCACATAAATAATATATTCCTCGGAGCCGTCTTCACTGGCCCAGTATGAGAGGCCGCGCCCCGCGCCCTGGCGCGCCGCAGAGGAACCACGTGCCCCTTCATTTTCACCATGCATCCACAGCATTTCCCCTGTCGCCGGATCCATGGCAATAACTGCACGTCGTTGCCCGGCCGTGGTATAGAGCACACCATTCACATACAACGGAGTTGCTGAATAAAGACCATCAGGACGTGGGCCAAGAAAATCCGTTTTCAGACTCCAGGCAACCTCCAGATCCTTGAAGTTGTCAGCATTGATCTGTTCTAGCGGCGAGTAACGATGACTGGCCAGGTTGGCGCCATAGGTTGGCCATTCCCCTTGAGCCTGTTGCGAAGAAACATCGGATTGCGCCTGCACAACACCTGCACTTAGCAAGATACAAGCAAGCAGTGTTTTTATTAACAAAGTTAACTGCTTTCCTTTTGGAATATCTTTCATGGCAATTTCCAATCCTGTTGTTTCTATTTTCGATTAATAGTCTGCTGTTTATAGTCTACCGTCAGGGCGAAGGTGTCGCGAAGGTGATCCCGGATAACATGTCTTTTTCTGTTCCCAGAGGCTCATTGCCCAGGGGCAAACCGTTATACCAGAGCATGTAGGTCAGGACATCCACATTTTCCTGGAGTGACAAGCTGCCAGGCTGTGTGGGCGGCATGGTATTGATCCGGTCTACCAGTGACCAGAGCGATTCACCATTCCAGATACTGCTGAACTGCGGGCCTGCCAGAGGTGGCGCCTGGTCGACACCGTTCATCATTTCACCATGGCAAGCCAGGCAATGCTGGTAATACAGTGCCTGCCCTCGTGTGGCCTGATCCTCGGAAAAGGATACCGATGAAATCACACTGGGTTGAGCAGCAGTGAACGATGCTAGGAGCGATACCACCAAAAGAACACTGAACTTCACCACTGACTACTCTCTAACCTCTTTATCTCTTTACTTTTTTTGCTACTCGCAATGCGCTATTGGGTTTGCGCTTTTACATGCTCGCCGAAAAATTCAAAAATATCCGGCATACCGATATGGATGACATTGCCATGATCCCCATGCCCAAGCTCCTGGTAGACATAGGTCATCTCGTTGTCGCGCATGACATCCACCCAGCTACGTGCTTCCGCCAGGGGAACCGCTGTATCCTGGACACCATGGATCAGGAAGACCGGCATGTCAGGGATGGTGGCGATGGAATTTTCATCAACGAGAAAAGACGCAGGTGCAATGGCCGCAATGGCAGCCCATAGCTCCTGGTATTTGACGCCCAGATGGAAGGTACCGGCGCCGCCCATGGAATGACCCACCAGGTAGGTACGCTCGGGATTTGTATTGTATTCCTCGCGAACGATATCAAGTACATTCATTACATCCTTTTCGCTCAATTCGGCCAGATTGGGAGGCTCTACCGGTGTACCGCGGGGAAGCATAATAACGGGCGAGCCATACCAACCTGCTTCGTTATAACCCATCGGTCCCGCGACGATATAACCGCCTTCTTCCGCCAGGTCGATCATGCGGCCACGCAACAGGGAATTACTGTTACCCCCCATCCCATGCAGTGCGATGATCAGTGGTGCAGGGGTATCAGGTGTCACTTTTGAAGAAACATACAAGGCATAAGGCATATTCTTGCCAGCGTCCTCAAAAAAATAATTACGCTGCTGTACTCGGGAATCCGGTGGCCTGGCAGTGGGATTTTCCGGCTGGGCCAATGCCGGTACTGCCATCATGATGACGGCAAGCATGGGGATTGTTAATCGTATCAAGAATGATGATTTGCTCATGGTAAATTCCTGGTTGCCTGTATCAGGTTTTGAAAATATTTAATTCGAGGCTTCTGCAATACGTGCGCCAAGCGCACATTGTTCAGCAACTTTCACATAGCGCCACACGGCATCGTTGCCAATCACGTAGGGATGGGGCATCCCCGGTTGCCTTTCGTTGAGCCGGGGAATCTTTACTGTGGAACCATCGTAAGCCGTGTGATTCGACAGGATGACGTCAACTCCGGCACCGGCAATCACACCCTGGAAATAGACTGCCGAGCGGGCATAATCGCGCAAGCGCAGGTCACGGGGATCATCGGGATTATCACGGAAGTTGAACAGGGTACCGCCCCAGACCGCGGCAAGGTGCGGTTCACCGTTGTCATGTACAGGCAGCAAGGTGGAAATAGTACCGTGGGTGTGCCCCGGCGTGAGGAAGGTGCGCACGGTGTGGTCTCCAAGAGTCAGCGACATGCCATCGGTGGCGACGATGTCGCGGGTGGCCTTGATGGTTTCACGGCCGGAATTTTCATACAGGTCCCAGTCTGCCTCTGACATGACCACGCGCGCGCCGTATTTCTGTTGCAGGATGCCGGCACCGCCGGAGTGGTCGCCATGGGCATGACTGATAATGACGTACTTGATTTCCGCCGGATCAATACCCAGTTTGCGCAAGCCCTCAATAGCTTCAGCTTCCACGGAATAATCAAAGATAGAGTCCACCAGGATGATGCCTTCGGATGTGCGTAGCCCCCAGATGGAGAACACCGTTTGCCCGAGGAAGAACAGGTCATCGAACACTTGCACCGGTTCGGCATACCAGTCTCGCTCGGGATCATTCGATGGCAGTGCCCGCGGTACTTCACCGGTCACCGGCGAGGCATTGGCAAATTCGATGGGCCCTGCACATAACTGGCCGAATACAAAGGCATGGTCTTCACCGGCATACATGCGGGCTTTTTCCACGTAGGACAGCACCTCCGCCTGAACACCCTGCCCCATTGAAACCAGTGGTAAATAAACCAACTGACTGAACAGTACTATTGCCGATATGGTCCTGATTTTCACGGAATCCCCCTGATGTTGCTTTGCTTAGTTCTTTTTCAAGACTTTTCACAGACTGCCTATAATGACTTCATTTCGGCAGTTCATCAAGCAGGCTGAGGGACTGATTTCAATCAGGCAACGTGGCCTATTTTTCCTGTTACTGGCAAGGAACTCCCTACCAGCTTCTCTGGCAAAATATCCAGGGCAAAAGGAGTTACACCACCGAACTGCAATGTCATACAATACTTTCTTTTTTACGTCCGTAATCAATACGTTATAAGTAAATCAATAGCATTATGAATCAATCTCCAGTCCTTATTGCCGGTGCCGGTATCGGTGGTCTTAGCCTTGCGCTTACCTTGAATGAAATTGGTGTGCCCTGTATCGCATTGGAATCCGTTGCCGAACTCAAACCCCTGGGCGTTGGCATCAATCTCCAGCCCAATGCCGTGCGTGAACTTTATGCGCTCGGATTTACTGAGGAGCAACTTAATCGTAATGGTATTCAGACCGAGGAATGGGCCCTGGTCGGATTGAACGGGAAAGATGTGTACACGGAACCGCGCGGCATCAAGGCCGGATACCAGTGGCCCCAGTATTCCATTCATCGTGGCGCACTACAGATGATGCTTCACGATACCGCCGTCGAGCGCCTGGGAGCTGATGCCATTCGCACTGGCATGCGTGTCACGGGCTATCGCAACCATGACCAGGGCGTGACTGCACTGCTTGAAGACCGTGCAGGAAACAAACTGGAAATAGAAGGGTCACTACTGATTGCTGCTGACGGCCTGCATTCGGCAGTCAGGGCACAAATGCATCCGGATCAACCGCCAATTCAGTGGGGAGGCGCCATCATGTGGCGCGGCGTCACCAAAGGCAAACCCATCCGCACCGGTGCCTCTTTTGTCGGTTTTGGCACACACCATCATCGTGTCGTGTTTTACCCAATCTCTCAACCCGATCCTGATACCGGCCTGGCGGACATCAACTGGATTGCTGAAATCACCGTCGACAACACCGGGGGTTGGCAGCACGGAGACTGGAACAAGAAAGTCAGTCACGATGAGTTTATTCACCACTTTGAAGATTGGCAGCACGACTGGATTGATGTGCCGGCCATGCTTCTTGGCGCTGAAGAAGTCTTCGAATATCCCATGATCGATCGCGATCCCGTACCCACCTGGCTTGATGGCAATGTAGCACTACTGGGAGATGCTGCCCACGTTATGTATCCCACTGGTTCCAACGGTGCCAGTCAGGCCATCATGGATGCGCGGCACCTCGGGGCAGCCATGCTGGATCACGGGGTCACGGCCCAGGCACTGAAGTTTTATGACGAGCAGCTTTGCAAAAGCATAGGTGAAGTGGTCTTGCGCAATCGTGGCGCCGGCCCCTTTGGCTTGTTGAACCTGCTTGATGATCGCTGCGGAGGCATTTTTGAAGATATTGAAGAAGTGATTCCGGAATCAGAGCGTAACGATTTCATGCAGGTGTACAAGAATGCCGCCGGTTATGCTATTGATAGCCTCAATAGTGCACCGGATATCATCCCACAAGGTAGCCGGGTAAAGGTTCCCTAACAAATATGCGCACCCGGTACCGCCAGGTACAGGGAATACAGTGACTGACTGCTCGCCATGAACAAACGGTTGCGCTTTGCACCACCGAAACAGACATTGGCACACACTTCCGGCAGACGAATCATCCCGATCTGATCACCTTCCGGTGACATCACCTGTACACCAGGGCTGGCGCCACACCAGACATTGCCCAGCTCATCACAGCGCATACCGTCAGGGGCAGAACGCCCTCCACCCGGCGCGACCAGTCGCCCAAGCATACGACCATTTCGCAGGCGAGTACCCTCCACATCAAAGACGCGGATTTCACCTCGGTCTGCAACGTACATCAGTGAATAATCCGGCGAGAAACACAAGCCGTTAGGCATGGTGGTGTCATCAGTGGCCTGGGTGATACGACCATTATTGGCATCGACATGATAGATAGTCGGTGCAATTTCAGATTCCGCCGGATTACCTTCATAAGGCGTGCTGATTCCGAAAATGGGATCAGTAAACCAGATACTGCCATCGGGATGCACCACCACATCATTGGGCGAATTCAATCGCTTACCTTCAAACCTGTCGGCAATGACAGTTACTGACCCATCCGGTTCATAACGCACCACGCGGCGACCGCCATGTTCGCAGGACAATTGCCGGCCCTGGAAATCAAAGGTATTACCATTGCTGTTGCCGGAGGGATTGCGAAACACAGTGACCTGGTTGTCGTCCTCCAGCCAGCGCATTTGTGCATTGTTGGGGATATCACTCCACACCATGTATTTGCCGACTCCGTTCCAGGCAGGCCCTTCTGCCCACAACGTTCCTGTATAAAGACGCTGGATGGGGGAATTGAACTGCACCAGGCGACGAAAGCGCGGATCCAGTGCAATGACATCGGGATCGGGATAACGTATCGGGTTTTGACCGGACCAGTCGCGAATAATGGCCTGGGGAGAGATATCATTGAGGGCAGGAGGTTGTGCTTGTGCCAGCAAGCTTGCAGGGGCAAGAGACCAGGCTGCTCCCCCTGCTATGGTTGCTAGCACCTGACGCCGACCAAGCTGACCTTTTAATATTTCCGGTAGTGATTTCATGATAGATTTTGTCTTCCAATCTCCATCAAGTTTCTGGAGGAGTTATCAATTGCTTATAGCTGGATGAAGGATTTATGCCTATAGTTGATGAATACTGGTTCAAATGTCTCTATTCGTAACCAGTAAACTACTTTCTTTTTGTTATTTATGCACATATTATCTATAGTAAAAAGTCCTTAAAAGAGACTAATTTATTGAAACTAAAATTTATGTAACAGCCGAGGGGCAACCATGAATACGAATAAATCCACCATCAGCAAATTCGCCAATTGCCGTGTATTTTCGACTTTGCTGCTCGTCTTTGCGAGTTTCCTTAACGTTTCGGTACAAGGTGCCGAAGCGACAATGTTCAACACCGTGAAAATGAAATTGGCGCGTGGTGAGCAGGTCGTGGGGGGTACTGTCAGCACCAACGACGTCAATATCTACTGCGCCATGGCCAATGCCGGTTTTGACTTTCTCTGGATTGAGATGCAGCACAGCCCGCTGACCTACCAGGAAGTCGCCACCATGATCCGCGCCTGCCCGGGTCCTGCCATTCCCTTTATCCGCGTACCCACTGACAGCGAAGGCGATATCCAGAAAGCCACGGACATTGGTGCACTTGGCATTATTGTGCCAATGGTGGATACCGTAGAAAAAATCCAGAATGCCATCACTTACGCCAAATTTCCTCCTGTCGGTAAACGCAGCCAGGGGGGTGGTCAGTACGGCACCTTGTATGGACGCGGGTACCGGCAAGCGGCCAACGACAACATCATGATCGTGGCGATGATTGAAAACCCCGCCGGTGTTGAAATTGCCGACCAGATAGCCGGCCTGGAACATGTGGATGTGGTGTTTGCTGCCAGTTCAGACATCGGCAGCTTCACAGGCCTGCGCCAGGGTGATACCGCATACGAAGCCTTGATAACCCGCATCAAGGACGCGACACTTGCAGCCGGCAAACACGTGGCCGGACCTTCCGCCTGGAAAGAAACCCGTGAGGGCTATACCTTTTTCCAGGGACCCCCGGAGTCGGCGCTAATTCGCATGGGCGCCACCCAGAGTCTTGGCGGGTCAGCAAACTCAGGATTGCCCCGGGGTGTGGCTCCAATTGAAGGACTGGAAGACTGACTTTTCATATAAAAATTAAAAACGGGGCAGATGCCCCGTTTTTTAATCCGCTAATTAATCCACCTATTAATCAATCTATTTATCCACCAAGGCCTGGTAGATCAAATTCTGCACTTTGGTCAGCAGAGCGCCATCCCCGGGAAAGGTCTGCGCGTTGATCACGTAAGCCATGTTTTCGGCGGGATCGACACGGAAAGTTGTTGTTGCCGCCCCGCCCCAACCAAAACTGCCTACCGAATCCAGGCGTCCCAGCGCCGATGTATCCAACACCACAGAAACACCCAGGCCGTAGCCGGTGGCGCTGGGCCCGGTGCCGTTGTTGATAGAAGGAATATTGTCGGGGAGATGGTTTTGCGCCATCAACTCAACTGTCTTTCTGCCAAGAATACGAACACCGTCGAGTTCGCCGCCATTAAGCAGCATGCGCGCAAATTTCAGATAATCTTCGGTGGAAGATGACAGGCTCAGCGTGGCGAAATGGTGGTCCGTAAACCGGGCATATCCGTCTTCTGCCTGGGGCTGCAGTCCCCCATCACCGTTGGGTTGATAAACCTGGGCAAAATCATTCGCGCGTGAGCGCGGTACGCCGAACATGGTGTCATCCATGTCCAGCGGATCGAACAGGGTTTGTTGCAAGTATTCACCGAATGGCATTCCGGAGAAGACTTCCACCAGGTAGGCCTGGACATCATGACCCAGGCCGTAAACCCACTGCTCGCCCGGCTGGTAGCGCAAAGGGACCTTGCCCAGCTGCTGGATTTCCTGGGTCAGGGAATCAAGCTGGAACATGAGCAGACCATGCTCCCGGTAAACTGCGTCCACTGCGTGATTACCCAAACCGCCGGACAGGCCTAACGTGTGACGAAAAGCATCCTGGATGGTCGGCTTGCGTATCGGGTCTTCGAGAATCATGTTGCCGCTGGCGTCATAACCGGCAAACACTTTCAGGTCGTTGAACTCGGGTATGTACCTGTCCAGTGGGTCGGTCAATTCAAATAGTCCCTGTTCGTACAAGGTCAGCAGGGCAACGCTGGTGATGGGCTTGGTCATGGAATACAGTCGGAACAAGTGCTCCGTTGTCATGCTTTCTCCCTTTTCACGATCAGCAAAACCATAGGCCTTGTTATGCACAACCTGACCATGGCGGGCTACAGATACAACTATTCCTGCAACCCTGCCCTGATCAATCTGCTGCTGGATATATTCATCCATCGTCTCCAGCCGCGCAGGGGAAAACCCGGCTACCGATGCTTCTTGTGCTAATACATTAGAAGACCCAACAAACAGCATTGCCGTCATTAGTGCACAGGTTACTTTTCTGTTTATCAATTTGTTCATATCAGTCTCATCAAGGATCAGTCAGTAATGCAATATAATAATCCGGGAATATTGGGTTCTTTGTACTTTGTGTTTTTCATCCCTGCTTTCTATATTCAATCTACGGATTATTGTTCTGTATTATGTGCCACCTGGCGCTGTTTGATTAGGTCCTCTATCAAAGCTGCCGTCTCCGGTTTGTCTACTGGTGGATGTGTGGCGAGAAATACACCATGCGCCCAGGTTACCGGCGTCCGCCCTTCCTTGTCCGGAATATCCAGCGCTGCCCCGTTGGCCGCCAGATAACGGATGATGTCGTTGGAGCCGCGATTGGCCGCGCCATGTACGGCCGACAATCCCATGGAGTTGAGAGCATTCACCTCATTGCCAAGGCTGTGGGCGTATTTCACCGCTTCCAGCAAGGCCTCTTCACCTTCATCCCAGGTCTGATTGACCACCCAGTTGATTCCGGCGGCTGCCATAAGTGGCGTGGTCCCGGCATACGTTCCTAGATTGGGATCAGCACCATTTTCCACCAGCAATTTCATGACAGTGACATCGCCGGATAGTGCCGCGCGCAGGAATGCGGTCTGGCCCGTAAAGTCCACCCAGGACAGATCACCAATGCGGGTAATAAAGCGTTGAGTTGGCGGGCTTTCCTTTGTTCGGGCATTAACGTCTGCACCCGCAGCTATCAGTTCCTTTATAAGTTCAAGCGCCGCTGCGCGATCCACTTTGTTGTCTCGCGTTGCTCCTGCCACATTCAGGTTGCGCAACATGACGGCAGACCATAGCGGTGTTTCACCATACCAGTCGCTGGCGTTCACATTGGCACCCTGGGTAATCAGGTAACGGGCCGTGGCAATATGCCCGGTTGGCGGACCGCCTCGACTGACGATACTGCCGTTAACAATGGCATTGATGAGCGGAGTCACACCATTGGCTTCGGTTTGCTCAAGATTGGCACCGGCTTCCACCAACATGCGCGTCATGTCAAGATCACCCTGGCGGGTGGCATACATCAAGGCCGTTTTTCCACCGGCCACTGGCGCACGTTCGCCGTGTTCAGGAATCCCGCCACGATTGATACCGATGCCTTTGGATCCGGCATTTTCGCTGGGCAGGCGCATGCGTGGTACGTCACCGGCCAGAGTCTGAGCATTGACATCCACATTAGTGTCCAGCAACAGTTGCACCACCTCAGGGGCTTCTGCGCGCACTGCCACCATCAACGGCGTCTGGTTGAAATTGGGTTCGCGTGCTTCAGGGACAGCGCCATAGTCCAGCAACAGTTTCACGATGTCAGCAGAACCACTGCGAGCACCAAGAAACAGGGAGTTCTCTCCTGCGCGATCCGGTGTTTGCGGATCAGCCCCTGAAGCCAGCAGCAGACTCACCATCGGCAGGTCGCGATTTTCGATGGCCAGGTGCAGAGGCAACAAGTCATAGGCATTGGCCAGATTGGGATTGGCACCGGCTTCCAGCAGCAGTTGTGCTGTGTCCACATCTTCCAACCGCACGACCCAGTGCAGGGCGGGTGTTTCATAGGGGCCCAGGGCATTCACATCAGCGCCCCTCTCCTGCAGCAAGGCCCTGACCGTGGTCATGTCCCGTGCCATTGCCGCTTCGGCAAGCCGCGTGTCTGCGGCATCATTTTCCAGAAACAGGGTTTTGTTCTGCGCTGCCTGCACAGACAGGCTGAGCACAGCAATCATCACCAGTAAAATTTTGAAGCAGTTCGCTAACTTAGACATTCAGTACACCCGTGCTGTCACCGAAATCATTCACCGGTACATTCAGTTTATCCAGTATGGCGTTATGCAGGTTTGCAATGGGCGTACCCAGACCCGCACGTATATGCCGCCCGCCTTCCAGATTGCCTGATGCACCACCGGCCAACAGCAAGGGCAGCGGATCGTGGTCATGCTGGTTGGAATTGCTCATGCCGCTGCCGTACAAAATGATGGAGTGATCCAGCAAAGAACCATCACCATCCGGCGTATTACTCAATTTTTCCAGGAAATAGGCCAGCGTGGTTCGCGTATGGAAGGCGTTCAGGGTGGCCAGCTTGTCCTTGTTGGCCTGCACTTCGGAATGGTGTGACAGGTTGTGGAAAGGATCGTTGACACCACTTTCATTGTAAACACGGTTGCTGATTTCCCTGGCCACCATCAAGGTGGAAACACGGGTGATCTCCGCCTGCCAGGCAAGCGCCATCAAATCGAACATCAATTTTGACTGATCAGTAAAACTGTTGGGCACGCCGACAGGTTTGTCCGGTACTTCAAGATCGTTAACCGGCGAGGCGGCCACCAGTTCCAGACGCCGCTCAATTTCCCTGACATCTTCCAGGTAACGCTCCAGGCGCTGGCGATCTACTCCAGGCAATTTGCGTTGCAGGGAAGCCACATCACCGGTGACAGAATCCAGCAGACTCATTTTCAGGGCCTGGCGCTGGGCGCGCTCTTGTTCGGTACTGCCATCACCAAACAGGCGCTCAAACACGACCTGGGGATTGAGCTCCATGGGTAAGGGAGTTTCAGGGGTGCGATAGGATATTGAGCTGCCTTCTTCAAAGGACAATTCCAGCGATGGCATCGGCGTATCCTGTCCGATGTATGCGGCGGCTACCTGGTCCAGGGATGTTGGCGAAGGCCCGGTCCCCGGTTTGTGACTGGTCAGCCAGACTGAAGAAGAACGGGCATGGTTGGCGCCGGCCGAGGCATCATCGCCATAGGCATTGGGCAAGCGCATATCACTGATGATATTGAGCTTGTCACGAAAGGGTTCCAGGGATTTCAGGGTGGGCGTAAATTCAAAGCCTTTACCATCAGTAGTTGGCATCCAGCGATCCATTACCGCGCCATGGGCAACATAGATACAGGCAAGCCGTGCTTGTGGTGTTGCCGAGCGCTCAGCTGCCAGCGATGCTGCCGGCAACATGGAATCCAGCAAAGGCAAAGCCAGTGCGGTGCCAGTACCACGTAACAGCAGACGGCGAGACAGATGTTTTTTGGTCAAATAGTTCATATCCACATACTCCTAGCGATTCGCTATTGGTTGTTGCGGGCTTTCTACAGCGACTTTGTACTGAAATGGAAAACTCTCCACGATGCCGAGCATGACATCGGAAAAACGATATTCACTCTCGGCTGTCGCATTAACAATTTTCCGCACTGCCGGCATATCGTCAGGCTCCAGCAGTCGCCCGAGCGCATAAGTCATCAGCTTTTCTGTGATTGATGTGGCAATGGTTTCGCCGCGTGACAACAGGGCATTGCGCATATCAACCGGAGAGTTGATCGGCGTACCGTCAATCAAATATGAACTGGTATTAATTACTTGTTCTTCATCCCGGTCGCGCCAGCGGCCGATCAGGTCGAAATTTTCCAGGGCCAAACCCAGCGGATCCATAATCTGGTGACAGGAAGCGCAAGTGGGATTATCCCGATGCATCTCCAGTCGTTCACGCAGGGTATTGGCCACCCTGCCATCAGCTGCGCCCTCCTGGGTCAGATCGGTTTCCACACCGGGAGGTGGTATGGGTGCCGGTGCACCGAGAATGTTTTCCACGATCCAGACGCCACGCAACACGGGTGAAGTCCGGTTGGCAACCGACGTGGCGGTAAGAATGCTGCCATGGCCCAGCAGACCGCGACGGGGACTGTCAGCAGAAATTGCCACTCTGCGCATGTAGTCGCCCTGGACATCGCTGATGCCGTAATGTTGCGCCAACTCTTCGTTTAGCCAGGTGTAATCGGCATCCAGCAAATGCAGCAAACCCCGGTCTTCCTGAACCATATCCATGAAAAGCAATTCAGTCTCTTCACGGAAAGATTGTTTCAGGCTGGCATTGAAGGCACGATCCTGGGGCAAGGCGACTTCCAGTTCCCTCAACATCAACCACTGGGCGGCAAAATTTTCCACCAGGGCACGGGCACGTTCATCGGCCAGCATGCGTCTCACTTGCGCTTCCAGTATGTCGGGTTCGGTCAACTGGCCGTTTGCCGCGAGTGTTATCAATTCCTGATCAGGAATACTGCTCCAGAGGAAAAAAGACAAGCGGGTTGCCAGCTCAAGCTGACTGATACGGTAATTTTCACCCGGCTCAACAGTGTCCGGCTGGACTTCAATCTGGTAGAGAAATTGCGGGTCTATCAGCAAGCGCGAAATGGCATACTGGATGCCGAATTCAAAATCCCCTTCCGCTTTGCCCATGGCAAAGAACTGCATCAGCGTGTTGACCTTGTCTGCATCCTCAGCCACCGGCTCACGAAAAGCGCGTGACGTCAGGTCCTGGAGGATTTCCCGTGCACATGCTTCATCTTCGCTCGCGGTTTGCGGGTAGCAGGAGAAAATGGCGCGCCGGCTTGGAGTATCACCAGCTCCTGAAACTTCAAAGGGACCGTTGATTTCAATTTGCCTGATAGCCCCACCCAGGGAATAGTCATCGTAAAATTCATTCACACCCACGCAACGTTTGTCATCCACCAGCGCAGCACCGAGTGTTTGTGGGCCTGCGGGAATCCACATCTGGAAACGACCTGGATCTTCCACCTCCAGCGGCATTTCGTTCAGGGTCAGGACAATATTGGGGCCGCTGCAAAAGGCCTGGTTGTTGAAAATACCGCCGGCGCCCTGTCCGGAGACCCGGATTTCGTATTCGGCATCCAGGGGGAAATTGTGCGTGACCAGCATGCCACCGCGCGTGCCAAGAGGCAGGCCTTCACGGTGACTGGTCTGGCTACCGGACGGTGCCGGGTATTGCACCTGGGTGGGAATCATGGCGCGGTCACCAACTGCTGCCCGGCTGATACGCATGGCAACACTGACATAGGATTCAATCAGGGTCGGTGACACACTCAGGGATTCAGCAAGGTTATCAAAGCCTTCATCGGCTTCATCTGCCGGTAATAAAGTCGTGACAATACCCGCAGCGTCGTATCCCAGCAGATCGCGAATAACATTGATGTACTCGGCGCGGTTGAGCCTGGCCAGGCCTTCATGTCCCGGATTCGGCTGCTCTGCCTGCTGGTGGTCAAGCATGTTTTCAAGGCCAGAGACAAAGCGGGCAAATTCAGCACGGGGTGGCCGCGGCTCACCTGCAGGAGGCATCAGGCCGGTGCGAATCCTGCGTACTGCCTTTTCCCAAACCTCATTATCCTGCAACAGCTCATCCCGGGACATGATGTCAAAGGCGATACTTCCAGAATAGTCTTCAAAATTGTGGCAATCCTGACAATAGGATTCCAGGATTGCCCAATCAGGTTCACCCGCCTCCTGTGCCAAACAGGATGTGCCAACCAGTGCCGTCATTGCAGCAAGCGGCCACACCATGTCTTGCCATACTTTTCTAAAATACGTCATTATTTTTAAACTCTTTATGAAAAGACTATTTTTCAATATCGGGGTATTTATACAAACTCGTTCCAACCCTTGTTAATAAGTGAAATTCTACCCCAATTGCCCATGGGGAAAGGCAAATTGGGGGTAGATTTCACCTGGGAACTTTGAAACTTGTCATTTCTGAATGTTTCAGCGTTATTTAAGAAAAAATACCTTTAAATAGAAGCAACACTTTTCTATAGCCTTGATAACACTCCGTTTCAGGCCCAGAAAATCCGGGTAATTTCAGGTTGTTTTTCATTAGTCTTTTTTAGAGACTAATTATTACCCGAATCCTGGTTAAAAGCGAAGCGATATCTTGCAGGAATTGCGGAAATCAAGGAAATCAAGGGGTCAGAGTTCTTGATATTTCGGTAAATTGACCTACCTTTAGTGTATTACGCTAAAGCAATTCAGTAACAAGGAAATATTATGGCAAGGATGCCAAGTATGTTCGTTGATGGCTGTGCCCAGCATATTATTCAACGCGGCAATAACCGTTCGGTTTGTTTCTATAACAATGCTGATTACGCCTTTTATTTACAACAACTGAAAGAAACTTCAATTAGAAATAACGTTGAAATTCACGCCTTCGTTCTTATGACGAACCATGTCCATTTATTGGTCACTGGACAGAATAAACAAAGTATCCCGAAAATGATGCAATCTCTTGGGCGCAACTTTGTCAGATACATCAACATAACTTATCAGCGAACAGGTACTCTCTGGGAAGGAAGATACAAATCAGCTCTGGTATCAACAAGACAATATTTCTTAACAGTAAGTCGTTACATTGAGTTAAACCCTGTCAGAGCGAATATGGTACGTCTACCTGGAGCATATCCATGGTCAAGTTACCGACATAATGCCATGGGTATTAATATTTCATTGATAACTGAACATGAAGAATATCAGGGCTTAGCTTCTTCTAGAGCCAAAAGACTTCTCGCTTACAGGTCATCATTTAATGACGAAATCCCCAATCAACTTTTAGATGAAATTCGCTTTTCCACAAACAAAGGCTGGATATTAGGGAATGATAAATTTCAGCAAGAAATTGAAGTGGCACTAAAGCGTAAATTATCCCGACCAAAGTGGGGAGGCGATAGAAAAACAGTGCTGCTCAGGGATCAAGAACTCTGACCCCTTGATTATGACCCCTTGATTAACCCCTTGATTACGAAAGGCGAAAGACAGCAGGACAAGCGCCGCCCCATCATCCTCCTTTTCACTGATGTGCTGTACAGCCATGTGGTTAATCCTCAAATATAAGGAAGCAGGATTATTTAACTGTTAACTTTTCGTATAAAGTAACTGTCACTTATTGATTCTTATATACTACTTCTATCACAACATGAATACTGCAAAGCACAGGAACAGTTTTATGATTCGATTCTCCATGACAATTCTGTCCCTGATGCTGATCTCTGCTTTCTCGTTTGCACAATCTGACAACGATCCCAATCAGAACTACACCCGCAACGATAACTGGGGCAATCCCCCTGGCGGTACCTGGGATGGCAGCACCATGTGGGTTGCTGCTGACGGGAAAGGACAAATATACGTCCTGGTTCGGGCCAAGCCCTATGTGCGGATTCTTGACCGGGACGGCAATTTCATCCGTGGCTGGGATGGCGAGGGAGAAATTTCCAATCCCCACAGCATTACAGTCGACAATGATGGCAATGTCTGGATCACCGAAACCTACAGTCACATCGTTCTCAAGTTCAGCAATGACGGTGAGCATCTCATGACACTGGGGAAACGGGACGAACCGGGTGACAATGACGTCACCGACCGCTTTACCCAACCCAACCACGTTTTCATTCACGACAATGGCGACATCTACGTGTCGGATGGCTACGTCAATTCCCGCATCGTCCACTTCACACCGGAAGGTGAATTCATTCGCATTATCGGTGGTGTCGGTGGCCCGCGCGATGGCGAATTTCAAGCCGTTCACGGCGTCGCTGTGGACTCCAAAGGCAATATCATTGCCAATGACAGTGAAAATTTTCGGGTCAATGTTTTCGACAAGGACGGCAAGTTCATTGAAAGCTGGCCTTACCAGTCCCGGGGTGGCATTGAAATCATGGATGACGACACGGTCTATGTCAGCGACATTAACCTGGGTGAAGTCTATATCCTGAAAAATGGCGAACTCATTGATACCGCCTACGCACCCCGCGCCCATGGACTGGCAGTGGACAGTGACGGTGCCATCTATACGTCCAGCGCATCACGTATGACAGTCATCAAACTGACGCCAAAGTAAAACCAATCCATAAAAAAACCAGCCCCTTGTTCAACAAGGGGCTGGTTTTTAAATGTCTAACTAACTACTGCAAAGAAATTACTTCTTAGCAGCTTGAAGGCAGATACTGAGCACCAGTTTCTGCTTCACAAATCCAAAGAACACCAGTAGATGGGTCACCGGAAGGCCTGAGAAGAAGAACAACATTTGCACCCAGGTTAAGATCACTACCGTTAACACGGATGTTAGTACCATCCCATGACAGGGAGCTGACCATGCCCTGGTTGATATCCTGCACAGTGACACTACCCATGGTAATACCAGCGATAGTGGCATTAATGAGAGCATATTCTGTAACAGTATTTTTGGCTGCACTGGAAGCCAGTACCAGTTCAGAAGCTTTCGCACGGATTGTATAATCCTGATACGCGGGAAGAGCAACTGCCGCAAGAATACCGATAATCGCAATTACGATCATCAATTCGATAAGGGTAAAACCTTTTTGGGCCTGCTGTTTTAAGTTTTTCATTTTGTCTCCTGGACAAACATGCATTAATAAATAGCGCTACTTCGATTTCCGATAAGCGTCTAAAGGAACTGCTGGAAATTTGTGGATAGCGTAAGGGGCTACGCTACTTAAAGATGCTTACCCTCAGTAAGCATTGGTGGGTCAGACATATTAACCAGATTTACCGGAAATAACCCTTTTTATATGAAATTACTTCAATGCTTATAGCCCAGATGAGAGTTGTATCACATGATTTGAGCAAGTTGCTCCAACTTCCCCCCAATAAGGAGATTTTGAGAGTAGAAGACAAAAGCCCGTTAATTCTCTTTTATTGAGAATCCTGCCAGTTAAAGAGGAAGATTCCTTTACCTGGATACAGGCCATAAACATAGTTTCCAGAAGTTATGCCATCAATTTCCGGTAATTCTTCGAGACATAATAAAAGGTATTTTTTTCTTTTATTTTCAAATATTTACCATTGTTCATGGGTTCTCTATTACACACATTCCATCTGCGGTGCTTGCCAAGACTACAAGCTCTTACGGCCGTCCTTTTTTTTTCCTTATTCCTATCACACAAAAATCAATCGTCATTTGTTTTATGTCATACGCACTAACTATTTATGAAATTAGAGTAAACCTCTGACTTATTACCAATTTATTACATCCTTTTAACCAAATGAATTTAGAGTGAGGCAGTAATACCATCGGCTTACGAATTTTAACTACATCATCCCGTCTCGAAGCTACCCTAGGGCTGTGTACTTTCCTCAATAGTGGTTTGTTAGCGCAAATCAACGAGGCTGACGGCACAGCCATCCTTGATGAATATTGTGTGAGTTGCCACAACTTTGAAGACTACTCCGGTGGTATTGATCTGGAAGGTATGGACATACACTCTATCGCCGAGCTTCCTGAAATTGGTGAGAAGGTCATCCAGCGCTTGCGCGCTGGCATGATGCCACCTGTGGATCAGCCCCGCCCGGAACGCGATGTTGTACAAAGCCTGGCGGTTATCCTGGAAGAGGCCATTGATGAACTCGCAGCAAACGAACCTATACCCCTTCCAGCCCCGGGTCTGCATCGTTTGAACCGCACTGAATACACCAATGCCATTCGAGATCTGCTGGCGCTTACAATAGATGCATCGACCTTTCTGCCGCCAGATGATTCAAGTCACGGTTTCGACAACATGGCAGGAACCCTGACTACTTCACCAGCACTTATTGAAGCCTACCTGTCAGCGGCAGGAAAAATCAGTCGCCTGGCAATCGGTACTGAAACTGCACCTACCCTGGCCATATTCGACGTACCCGTTGATACTTCCCAGAATACTTACATCGAAGGGCTTCCCTTCGGAACCCGAGGCGGCATGCTCATTGAGCATGAGTTTCCCGCTGATGGTGAATATGTATTTACCGTCAAAGGCATGACCGGTTATTTCACTCGTGTACTGGGCAATGTGGCGGGAGAGCAGCTTGAAGTTACTATTGATGGCGAGCGCGTCTATTTATACGACTGGGATTCTGAAATTGGCAACCAGGAAGGTAATGGCGGTCGCACACCAGCTATCTCGATCAAGGCAGGATTTCACAAGGTTGGTATTACTTTTATAGCCACCAGCGACCTGCCTGATACCGGCATTAACAAATCCTTTGTCCGCACCATGAACTCGCCAGGCTCAATCTCTGGCTATACTTTCTACCCACACGTTGGCCAGGTCTTTATTGAAGGACCATACAATGGCGTGCCAGCCACCATCACCCAGAGCCGTGAGAAGATTTTCGAGTGCTATCCCCAGAATGTCAGCCAGGAAGGAAACTGTGCACGTCAGATCATTTCAACTCTGGTGAGCAAAGCCTATCGACGTCCGTCAACTGATTCTGACGTTGATTTGATGATGAATTTTTACCTGGCAGGACGCGAAGAAGGTGGCAGCTTTGATTACGGTATTGAAGCGGCATTACAGCGCATGCTGGCTGATCCCGAGTTTATCTATCGCTCCGAAATTGAGCCTGTTGGTGTCGCCGAAGGTTCGCTCTACACCCTGAGTGATCTCGAGCTGGCCTCACGACTTTCCTTCTTCCTCTGGAGCAGTCTGCCCGATGAAGAGCTGGTTGACCTGGCAACACAAGGACGTCTGCACGATGAGGATGTTCTCCAGCAACAGGTTCAACGCATGATCGCTGATCCTCGTGCTGAAGCATTTGTAGTGAACTTCACCGGCCAATGGTTGAACGTTCGCGGCATGGCAGCAAGCGAGCCAGTTGTGGACATGTTTCCGGATTTTGACAGCACGCTTCGTGATGCTTTCCAGCAGGAGATCGAAATGTTCTTTGGCAGTATTATCCAGGAAGACCGCAGTGTTCTGGATTTGCTGACAGCGGATTACACCTTCGTCAATGAACGCCTCGCCAAACACTACGGTATTTCTGATGTGTACGGTTCACAGTTCCGTAAAGTACAACTTGATGATCCGGAGCTTGAAGTGCGTCATGGACTGTTAGGCAAGGGCGCCCTGTTAACCATTACTTCTGACGCGGCGCGTACTTCACCGGTTAAACGCGGCAAGTGGTTCCTGGAAACATTCTATGGTGTCAGCCCTCCTGATCCTCCACCCAATGTGGAGATTGATCTGAGCCAGACTGCTGGTGAGAAGCCTAAATCCCTGCGTGAGCGCCTGGAGGCGCATCGTACCAACCCATCATGCTCTACGTGCCACATGATGTTTGAACCCATGGGATTGGCCATGGAAAACTTCGATGCTGTCGGCAAATGGCGCACAATGGATTCAGGCAATCTGATTGATCCTAATGCTGTTGTTACTGACGGAACACCAGTTAACGGCGTCACTGGCCTGCAAGAGCTGACTTTAAGCAATGGTGATCTATTCGCCAGAGTCATAACTGAAAATCTGCTTACCTATGCCGTAGGGCGAGGCATGGAGATTGAAGACATGCCTTTGGTACGCTCCATTACACGGGACGCAGCTAAAGATAACTATCACTTCTCATCCATGTTGATGGGCGTCATCCAAAGCCCGGCTTTCAACATGAACATGAAGTCAGAAGGTATTGCCCAGAGCGGACAATAAGAACGACAACCTTTCAGGTACTCAGAAAAAAGGCCGGCTATATGCCGGCCTTTTATTGTCAGAAGACAAATTAGTCCTTCATCAATGATGATGCCCGCCGGGCCCGTGCGCATGACCATGTGCAATTTCTTCTTCAGTGGCCTGGCGTACTTCTGACACTTCAACACTAAAATTCAGTGACTTGCCTGCCAGGGGGTGATTGGTATCTACCGTGGCCATGGTATGCCCCACTTTGCGTACCGTCACTTCACGATTCCCGTTTTCCGTATGCACTATGGCCGTCATGCCAGGCTTCCATTTTTTGGCTCCAGCCAGATGTTTCAAAGGCACACGCTGCTCGGCATTATCGACACGTTCACCGAAGGCCTGATCAGGTGACAGGTTAACCTCCAATTGGTCTCCAACTGCCTTGCCTTCCAAAGCCTCTTGCAAGCCTTTAAGTAAACCATCCTGACCATGCAGGTACGTCATGGGTTCCGAATTATCAGAACTATCCAGAACATCGCCATTGCCATCTTTCATGCTGTAGTGGAATCTGACCACACTGTTTCTTTCTATGTTCACCTGGATCTCCTGGACTGAAATATAGTGCTCACTCTTCTCCAAGCCCTGTAGTGTACTCATAGGCCAACTCCTTGCACTGATCCACCGCAAAGGGCGCATCTGCCAAAAGAACAGTATCGGAACCACTGTACTGATCTTCAAAATACAGGGCATCTTCAGCGATATAGTCACGCTGCAAAGCCATCGTGTCGGTGTCGAGAGTAAAACGTTCAGTGATATGAAGTCTGTTGCTGTGTGGGATATTACCGGCAAGTCGTCCCTCTAAAAATCCCGTTGTTTCTACTACAAGCGTATCGCCTTCCCAGCGGCCAGTTGAGTAACCCCCCCGACTTGCTACGAATCCCGAGGCCTGGGCGCCGCCCATAGTGATATTACGTGTGAGATCACGGCCATATTCCATGATGATCAAATCTTCTTCCTGGGTGATGCGATTGATGGGGCCGTCGAAGACCCAGTCAAACAGGATGCTGGTGATCTCACAGCGCATGCGTGGATTATCTTCAGGGGCTTGCCGGCGTAAGACTTCGGCTGCAGCCTGGCCCGCTTCGGTCAATGTCACGGGGCGCGCGCCCCATCCTGAGTTGGGTACCAGGGAAGTGTCTATCTCGCCAGATTCTATACCCTCAATCATGCTCTTTGGTGCAAGCACACCACGGGCACCAACCGCCTTTGGCTGCGCCATCAAATATTGTTCCTGCGCCCAGTCACCAGAGATATTGGGTTCACCATTGGGCAGACGTAATGCCCGTTCCCTGTTTAGCGACGAGTCAGCTTCTGATAACTGCTGGTAGCGCTCAAGCGTCGGCGCCTCGCCAATGGCCAAAGTTTCCACATAACAGGAAGACGGATCATCGCGATGGGGATTGCCAGTGATGACAATATGCGCCCCTTCGACAAAGAGTTCGGGAGACCAGCCGGAGCGGCGCAGAACCGTGGCGGCGCGCATCTCGCAGCCCATTTCCAAGGCAGCGCCTTGCGCATCTGTTGTTTCAAAATAAACATAGGAATGGGGGTTTACGAATTCGAGATTGGTCAGGATCCCTTCCACCTGAATCTCGGTGTTCGGATCGAAACGACCAAAGCCGTGATGTGCCACAACGGCACTTGAGCTTATAAATAGAACTGCCAATAAACTGATTTTTCTGATCATGCTAGAACCTGGTGCGTTCCGGATAAGGTTTTTCCAATGCTTACTGCCCGGCATTTATATCCACAGCCTCTTCTGATGATGGCGCTACATAAATACTGGTACCACCACCATCAGTACTGCGTTCAGGGACAGGCTCACCATTGGCAATGGCAGCTGCCACACTTTCCTGGAATCGCTTTTCTGCTCTCAAGGCATTGGCGATAAAGAAATTACCCTCATGACAGGAGTACTCCAGCACTTCGTAGTCCGGCTGGGTGGTCAGAGTCGCGCGAAACGTCCAGGGGCGCTCAAATGTTCTGGCGTCATCAATAGTCGCAGAATAGTTAATCATGTCAGGATCAATCCGCGTAAAGCGTTCTGTAAGCACGGCATCTTCACTATGCATCATGCGCGCGAAAGAAAGTTGATCGGTGAGGTTGCGGGTTTCCACGACCAGCGTGTCCCCTTCAAAGTGCCCGATGGAGGCTCCCATGTATTGCTGTATTTCCGGATCGGGAAGTGCTGCACTATCCAGGGGAATGATGCGGGTATCGTGCAACATTTCATAGGTGATAGCCACTGCATTGGGCGATTGAACGATGCGCATGGCATCACCATACAGTGATGGCAGAATGGAGCCGGTGACGCCGCGGCTAATACAGCGGTCGTAATAGGAAAAGTCATCCGGTGTGAAAAACGGCCCATTAGCCTGGCCTCTTCGGTTTGCGGCCCGGCGCCGCTCACCTTCTTCGGTAAGCGCAGGCATTCTGCCATCCGGCGGATCAATAATATAAGAGGTATAACCAAAAGTTCGGGTGCCGACTTCAGAGGAATCCAGCGCACTTAATTGCAGGCGGGCTTCACCTTCAAACTCCTCTCCTGCTCGCAGGCTGGCAAGCCCTCCAGGACCACTGTTGTAACGTTGGCGAAATTCTTCATCAGTCAGGTTCTCGCGGGTACCATATTGGCTGGGTCTTTCCATGGGGATGCCGCTCATATCCCGGCTGGTGAACGTGCCTTCCAGATTCGGGTCACCCCAGGAAAAGTGCCCCACCTCCCAGTCAGGATCCGCTACAGCAGCCGCTGTACGTTCAGCAGGGACAGGTGCTTGTGCATCCTGGGCCTGGGCTTGCAGGCTAAGGGTAAACCCCATAATCAAGAGAGTCAGGGGCCGTGCAGGGATCATTGCAGCCCATTTGGCAGGGTCATCATTCTGCTCATTACCGGACTTGAATTGCTTCCACATAATTGTTCTACTCCTGCAACACGCATTGATTGTCTATATTAAGTTGAATGAAACAGAAACTTCTACCTAATCTTGTGAATTTTCTTGCAACCTGCCTTGTTGTGCTTGTACTTATCTCTGACGCAGGCGCCCAGCCAAGGCAACGCCCGGCGACTATTGCTGGCAAACCGAACCTCAACGGCATCTGGCAGGCAGCCAATACAGCCCACTGGAATCTTGAAGGACACTCTGCCGAGGCAGTGGATGACTTCTGGCAACTCGGCGCTATCGCTGCCATTCCTGCAGGTCCAAGCTTTGTTGATGGCGGCAGGATTCCCTATTTACCTGAAGCCCTGGCCATACGCGAGGAAAATCGCGCTGGCTGGCCCGGTGCTGACCCGGAAGCCAGGTGCTATATGCCCGGTATCCCCCGGGCCACCTACATGCCCTACCCCTTTCAGATCGTGCAGGGTGAAGGCGACATCATTACCTTCAGCTATACCTTTGCCAATGCCAACCGACCGGTATATATGAACGAGGCCGATCACCAGATTGCCCCGGTTGACCTCTGGATGGGAAGGTCCAACGGCTCCTGGGATGGTGACACTCTGGTTATCGAAGTCAATTCCAACATTGAACAAACCTGGCTCGACCGCGCCGGTAATCATCACAGCTATGCCATGGTAGTCACAGAGCGCTATAACCTTTTGAGTGAAAATATCATGCAGTACGAGGCTACCATCGAAGATCCGATGACCTTCTCCGAACCCTGGACCATTCGCATGCCGCTGTACCGGAACATTGAAGAGAACGCCCGCCTGTTTGAGTTTAATTGTGTGGAATACGCCGAGAAGTTATTGTATGGCGATCTGATGAGTGAAGATGTATTGGCTAATGAAGCCCCTTGAATCTCACCAATTGATTATTTAACTATCTTGTTCAACAAGAGGTAACAAAGATGCCGCGCTACGCTTTCCTTTCTCCAACCTCACCAATTAAACCTGTTGCAATTATTATGCTCCTTGGCCTGGTTAGCATTTTACCTGCCCAGGCACATCATTCTTTTTCTGCGGAATTTGATATCGACCAGCCCATACAACTGCGTGGCGAAGTCATCCGCATGGTCTTCTCCAACCCGCATTCCTACATCTATATAAATGTCACTACAGAAAGTGGTGAGGTTCAGGAGTGGGCCATTGAAGGGGGCGCGCCCAACGCGCTCATTCGCCGCGGCTGGAATAGAAACTCCCTGCCCACAGGAACAGAGATCTCGGTACTTGGTTATCGGTCGCGGGATGGTGAGTTCAGGGCTAACGGCGGTGCCGTTACCTTGCCTGACGGAACAGAACTGAATGCAAGCTCCACAGGTGTTGGTGCCCCACCAGTTCAATAAGAAGCGAGCATTCGCTCAGCGCTATAACGATTAGTTAGCCATTATTCAATTCAGAACAGCAACGTCAGGCACATCGACTTCATCTGTCATGGACAGAATTTTCACTCGTGTTTTCAGATCTGCTTTGCAGAATGCATGTAGAAAGCAGGTTTGTTCTGACATATCCAGAGCGGTTCGGGCAAAGTCATCATCTTCACCGGTTTTCAGGAAGACATGGGTTTCTACCGGATCAGCTGTCCCCGCTTTGCCAGTGCCGCCACTGGCACCCCCCAGTGAAAAATGGGTGTCCTGCACGATGCGGTATTCCTGCAAATCTTTTTTCACTATTTTTGCGTAACGACCGAACTGGGTCATAAAGCAAAAACCAATGCCGGCTGAAATATAGCTCGCGGCATCCGGTGCCAGACCTTTCCCGCCATTCACCTCAGCTTCATCACACAAGAAATGAAATACCGACCCATGGGGATTAAACAGATGTTGGGTGACTTCCTTGACGCCATCCTCACGCACAGTACAAATCACTCTGACGTGCAGCAGACGATTTTGTTGTTCGGCCAGACTGTCATTGGCCAGTGTTGTGCTATGTCCCGCCTTCGGTGTCATCCCGCCCTTTGTAATCAGGCCCGACCAGTCACCACTGGCAGGTTGCGCCTGGTCAAACTGATCACCTGGATCGGGCAAGGCCGGACTGCCTACAGGCAAGGCTTTGGCGGTATCGATTTCCTTGCCATTGTGAGTCAGGGTAAACAGGCTTTCCCTGGTACCGCGCATCAAGCCATTTAGAGGTGAAGCTGCGGTGGCATCCAGGACTAACTGGTTCAGTTCATCCTGATCAACATCGCTGTCTATTTGCACTGTCAGATCCACATTCCTGGCACCACCGGTCATGGAGCCGTCTTTGGCAGAGCCTTTCATGGTGTAGTAATTGTCCTGGATCAGGCGGATATCATTGATGGTGATACCCCTGATTTTTGCCAGAGCCAGGATTTCATTCATGTAGGAACATACCATGCCGGTAGACAGAAAGGACAAGGGACACGAGGCTTCATCCAGGCCAGCAAGATAAGCGCCTTCATCACTGGCCAAACGCCAGACATTGCCCGTTGTGGCCGAAGCTACCAGGGCTTCTTTTTGCATCACGGAAAGCGAGCGTACACACAACCTGACTGCTTCACCCAGCCTGATTTCCGGTAACTCAAAGCCAATAACATCGCCATTGGCAACTTTAAAAAACAGGGGTTTACCGCAATCTATTAGTGGATTCGACTTGGTATTACTCATAAGAGATGCTCGATATTGTTTTGTTTTTCTCATTGTAAAAGAAAGGTAGCAACAATAAATAGTGTAATCACGGGACAATCACATACAATTTCCAGGTGAACATGAAAGCTCCCAATAATGGCAACTACGATGTAATAGTCCTCGGTGCAGGTGCAGCTGGATTAATGTGCGCACTGACTGCAGCAAATAGGGGTCGCCAGGTATTGGTGCTGGAGAAGGCCAACAAGATTGGCAAAAAAATACTGATGTCCGGTGGCGGGCGCTGCAATTTCACCAACACCGGTATCGAGCCAGAAAATTTTCTCTCCGAAAACCCCCATTTCTGTAAATCCGCCCTGTCCCGTTATACCCAATGGGACTTTATCAAGCTGGTGGAAAAGCATGGCATAGCCTATGAAGAGCGCAAGCACGGACAACTGTTTTGCAAGGACTCCGCAAAACAAATTGTCGAGCTACTCAGAACTGAATGCGAGCAAGCGGGTGTTAAAATAAAAACCCATTGTAATGTAGCAGCCATTTCTCCACTCCAGGCAAACGACGCAGACAAGCTATTGCGTTACCAGCTTACAGTTTCTGAGGGAGCAAACAGCCGAAATAATGGCGTTACCATTTCCTGTGCATCTCTGGTCGTTGCTACTGGCGCTCTCTCAGTGCCTACCCTTGGCGGCAGCGGCATGGGCTATGACATTGCCAAGCAGTTTTCCCTGAAACTAACTGAACGCCGAGCAGGCTTAGTTCCTTTTATGTTCACTGATGACTTCAAGTCAGTTTGTGAACGCCTTAGCGGTTTATCCGTTGAGGTGGACGTCAGCTGCAACAACATGCAATTTAGTGAAAGCCTATTGTTTACACACCGAGGTATCAGCGGACCCGCAATCCTGCAGATCTCCAGTTACTGGTACCCGGGAGATGAGATTATTGTGAATCTCTTACCTGGAGTGAACGGCAAAGACTGGCTACTTGAAGCCAAACGGGAGCATGGCAGGAGCCTGCTGAAAACCATTCTGCAACAAAAACTGGGCAAGGCACTGGTCAGTGAGTTACAGAATCTCTGGTGGCCGGAATTCCCGGACACCCCTTTAGCTGAATTCAACGATCAGACGCTTAAAACCATCGGCGAGCAGTTGAACAACTGGCGCTTGAAACCTTCAGCTACCGAAGGCTATCGTACTGCTGAAGTAACGCTGGGAGGTGTAGATACTGACGATATCAGTTCACAAACCATGGAAGCCAGGAAGCAACCGGGATTGTATTTCATTGGCGAAGTGCTGGATGTCAGTGGCCACCTGGGCGGATTCAATTTCCAGTGGGCCTGGGCTTCCGGATATGCTGCAGGGCTTAGTGTCTAGGGAAAGCTGTCAGGGGTTCAGGTACACGTCAGGGTCAAGATAATCTTCCAAAACACCAGCTTCCAGCAAATCCGAAAAATAGCCCGTTGGGTCACAGGCTGATTGCTCAGAGACATCCAGGTTGGCACCACGAGCCGAACCGCGGACTCGAGTCAGAGGCTGGTTATAGTACGGATCGGAAATGGTCATAACGCGGTCCATTGTCAGCCCGTCATCTGAAATACTATAGCGTTCCATTATGCGAGTTCCTTCTCCCGACATCGGGTAGCCCGAGCCGTCGAGCCAGCCAGGCAACAAGTGCGTAGTTTCTATCACCAGCTCATCTCCTTCCCAATGGCCCATAGAGAAGCCATTGGCAGTGGCCTGTGTGTCATTGCCGGGAGTGGAACCGTCCATCCAGATACGTCGGGTGGAATTATGATCCACGTACAGGAACAGATAGTGAGATCCGGCATCATAAATAGTCATGTTGTAAGGGTTACCAAACAGTCGGGGCAGACCGTAAGCAAGACAACGCAATACCGGGTCATCATACTTTTCATTGCTTTCGTAGAGCGCCCTGCCTGCAGGTGTCATGGAAACCGGTTTAGGCTCCAGGTCGTCGACGGTAACCCGGAACTTGTAACGGTTGTTCCAGTTACCGGTAATATCCACCGGATAATTGTTGTTTACGTCACCAAAACCGAAATTATTTTCAGCAGTTGTTGCCTGGGCAGTATTGACCGGTGTGTTGCCAGCAACACTGCCGAAACTTCTACCATCATTGGTTTGTATGCCCCGAATAAAAAGTTTTTTTACGCCATCACGGCCCAGTTGGCCCTCAACAGAAACAACATCCCCCACTCTGACACTGTCCTTTAACCAATTCTGGCCCCGCAGAGAAGTTACACTCGATGTCTGAAGTTCCCAGGACTCCATGCTACCGTCCTCCCCTGTAACATCGATCTTGTAACGCACATGGGGATTACTGAACCGTACCTGGGTTACAACGCCGCTCAAGGAACCCTGGGCATTAGCATCAAATTCAGCGGCAAATGAATGGTGTGCCAGGGCGCTGTTCACATTCAGGAAGGATGCCAGCACTAAAATAACAAGCATTGTTTTTGCAAAATATGATTTCATGGGGTACTCAGCAAAATTAGGAGGAACTAAGTTATCTCGTAGCGAAAAGGGCGTTTGGTATATCACCACCTTTAGAACTTACTTTCTGGTTATGGCGTTACTTTTAGCACCATTGAGGAAATTCTGGCCATCGCGCATGGCGGCAGTCAGGCCGATGATGTATTGCACCGTGGTGCCGTAATAAGTAGAGGAAGCAACATCCAGATTGCTTGCGGCCACGTTCAACACCTTGGTGTAAAAACGTTCGGGAGGACTTTTAGTACCAAAACGGGGTGCATTCTTGAAGGTGCCTTCTCTGGTCAATTCTCCAAGAGACACCATAATCTGGGTCAAATTAGCTTCCATTTCTGCCTGAGTCAGGGTGACCCCCTTGCCATCGACAACACCAAAAGCAAGGTTTACCGCAGACTGTGCGATTTGATCTGCCGTAGCTGTTTCTGCAGTCACATTATCTGGCAAGGCTGCCAGAATGGCATTGCGTGTCACTGTATCGTTGGCCACTTGTGCATTGGCACTTGGACCAGAGACAGTTAATACCAGCAAGAAAATTGTAAAAATGGTTTTCATTAAATCAGTAGTGTACGTTAATCTTTAAAGGCTAATTGTTCAGAAGTGTATCGAGAAAGGCGATCGTATCCTGATGTCCGACGAGTTCTGCCAGGTCACGCGGTGTATGTCCACCAACATCCGGAGCATTCAAATTAACACCCTGGTCATAGGCATATTGCAGCACTTCATTCCAGCCAGCCTTGGCAGCGCCATGGGCAATATTCTGACCGTTGGCCGCCTGCTCAAAGATATCGGCGCCGGCATCGATTAACAGTTGCATGACCGCTAGTGCCTGCGCCCCGGTGGTAAATTCGCCAGAAAGGGGGGTGGCAATAAAAATACCGTACACACGCCAGACCCCTGCGGCGGAAAGCAAAGGCGTCACTTCATAAACCCTGTTGGCCAGATCAACACGGGCGTCGTATTCCAACAGCAGTTTAACGGCCTCTACATCCGCTGCTTTTGCAGCCTTGATCAGTGCGGTGGCACCGCCAGTTAACACCCTGGAATCCGGCGTGCCATCGGTATAGCCACGATCACCACCAGCACGGGGAGGCGGTTCTTTTTTAAGCCGCATATCCACATTGGCACCCATCTCCAGTAAAGTCCTGGCGATCTCCAGTGCAGTATGGGTATCGGTTGACGGTAAATCACCACGACGGCTGCTGGGAATCAGGTTCAGTTCAATGGCTGAGTAAAGCGCCGTGCGCCCATACCAGTCCCAGCGATGAATATCCGCGCCCCGTTCAATCAGGGTATTGGCGGTATCATAATGCATGTTCTGCAAGGCCATGATCAAAGGGGTCTGGCCATCAAGGTCGGTCAAATTAATATCGGCGCCGCCGTCCAGCAACGCATCAACACAGGCGACACACCCTTCCCTGGCCGCATACAACAAGGGCGTAAGGCCACCGTATTCAAGAGGTTTGTTGCGCGGTTCAGAGGTTATTCCGCGGGGCCAGTCATGATCCCTGCCTCTGGCATTAACATCCGCACCGTGTTCAATAAGCAGCTTGACCAAAGCCGGCTGTTGTTGGGATGAAGCCCACATCAAGGCAGACTGCTCTCCCCAGTTTTCAATAGTATTAACATTGGCACCATGCTCCAGTAACAGCCGCGCAGTCTCTGTGTTGCCAGTGCGGGCCACGGCCATAAGCAGTGTCTGTCCTTCCCTGTTGGGAGATTCGATATTGCCGCCGGCATCTACCAGGGCTTTCATGATGTCAAATTCGCCATGCTCGGAGGCCACGGTCATTGGTGTCGCACCATAATCGTTGGCCATATCAGGATCAGCTCCTTGCTCCAGGAGAATATTCACCATGGCAAGGTCTTTACGGTATACCGCCCAATGCAGGGCTGTCGTGCCATCCACAGAAGGTTGGTTGATATCGCCGCCCTGGGCAATCATGGCCAGCGCTGCATCCTGCTTACCGGCATTGACCAGGTCAGGCAGGGTATCTTCAGCCCAGACCGCGTTCGATCCCAGCATCAGGATAAATGCGGCAAAGCTGGCGATAAAACGAAACAGGAAGTTTCTTTTCGACATATCAGACTTCCGCCAACATTCCGGTGCTATTGCCGAGCTTCTCTACACTAATGCCAGCCCTGTCCAACAAGGTCAGAATCAGATTGGCATGGGGAGTACTGTCCGCATAGCTTAAATGCTGGCCACCCTTGATACGTCCGTAAGCGCCGCCAAAGATACTTGATGGCAAGGGGTTCGCATTATGAGCATTGGAATCGCTCATGTTACTGCCGAACAGGAGGATGGAATGATCCAGGATGGAACCATCTCCGTCAGGGGTATTACTCAGGCGATCAAGGAAGCGGGCAAAGATCTTGGCATGATAGGCCTGGATCACTGCACACCTGTCCATCTTGTCTGGTACATAGCGGTGATGGGATAGGGGATGATAGGCCTCGGAAATACCGACCTGATTGTAGGTCAACATGCTGATCTCTGCTGATAACATCATGGAGGCCACACGGGTAAGTTCAGCCTCGTAAGCCAGGGCAATAAGATCAAACATCAGGTTGATATGTTGTTCCCAATTACCTGGTACACCCAATGGGGCGTCTGGAATATCAATACCGGTAAAATCCTGCTCGCCCAGTTTTTGTACCTGACGTTCTACGTCACGCACGGAATCAAGATATTCACTCATACGCTGCTGGTCAGCATTGCCAAGCTTGCCAGTTAAAGAAGAGGCACTTTCCGAGACCAGATCCAGCAGACTGTATTTCTGGTTCATGATGGAATCACGTTCTTCGGCAGTATCGCCCTGACCAAACATACGGAAAAACAATTTGCGCGGGTTGTGTTCCATGGGCAGAGGTTGGGTTCTGCCACGGAAAGAAATGGTTGAGCCGTAGCCGCAGCCCAGGTTGGCATCACAGGCGCCAGCACTGGAGGCTTTTACTTCAGTACATAATTCGATAGAGGGAAATGGCGTGTCCTGACCGATTGCTTGCGCTGCAATCTGGTCAGCAGAGATGCCATAATTCGGGTCGTTTTCATCCACTGTGAACGGCGATGCACAACTGAGCCAGGTGCCTGGTGAAGTGGCATGTACACCAGCACCTTCCGCCGCCGTATTGCGCAAGTTGCTGACAATGGTCATCTGGTCCCTGTAGGCCGCCAGAGGGGTGAGAATCGGACTTAATTCAAAATCGGAGCCGGTGGTTTTTGGTGTCCATTTATCCATGATGGCACCATGGGGAAAATAGAAAAATCCCAGCTTGGGACTGGGAGCTGCCGCCGTCTGCGCCAGAGCAGTTCCTGCCGGAATCATGGCATCAAGCAAGGGCAACGCAAGGGTAGTACCCGCTCCCCTTAATAATGTTCTTCGTGACAAGTGTTTCTTTGTAATAAACATGTCTGTTCCCCTTAATCCCCTGTAGGATTTACCTTATTTGCCAGCCTTACTGCTCTGTTTATCTGTCTGTTTATCTGTCTGTTTATATATCTAATTAAAAACCGTTCAATAACTATACACCAAACTGCCAATTTACTGCTGAACTGATGCATTTGCTGCAAGGATTTCACCTGCTGAATCATGCTTCATGCGGAACTGCTCACTGTTGATAATTCCCAGCACCAGCGACGACAAGCTGTAATCTGCGGCCGCCGACTCACGCACTATGTGCCTGATCGCCGGCATATCCTGGTATTCAATACGACGGCCCAGGCCAAAGGTCATCAGCTTTTCAGTAAAAGTCTGCACAAACTGCTCAGGACGCGACATGATGGCTTCGCGTAAAGCGATTGGCCCATCTACAGGCGTTCCATCAGCCAACACGCCGGAAGAATCAATAGGTGAGCGTGCCTGGCGGTCAATATCGCGCCAGCGACCCACGGCATCAAAATTTTCCAGGGCAAAGCCCAGCGGATCGATGACACCATGACAGCCATTACAGGAAGGATTGGTCCGGTGAGATTCCAGACGTTCCCTGACAGTGGTGAATTCCTGGCCGATCTCGATTTCAACAAAGCCTTCAACATCAGGCGGTGGAGCAGCAGGTGGTGTGCCCAAAATAGTTTCCAACACCCAGGCGCCTCGTAAAACAGGCGATGTTCTGTTCGGATAGGAAGACGTCATTAACACCGCGCCTTTACCAAACAAGCCCCAGCGTCTTTCATCTTCCAGTTGCACGCGGCGAAATTCTCCACCGCGAATATTGTTTAGCCCGTAATGCAAAGCCAGATTTTCATTCAGGAAGGTATGATCTGCTGTCAGCAAATCCGGCACTGGTCGATCTTCACTGAAGATGCTTTCCATGAAGAGCAAAGCCTCTTCAGCCATGTCCGCCCTGATGTTTCTGTCCACATCCCGGAACAACTGCCCGTCTGGCGTAATATTCGCCAGCTCTGCCAGGCCCAGCCATTGGTAACCAAAGTTCCTGGACAGATTTTCTGCGCGGGGATCCTTGAGCATTCTTTTCACCTGCGCTTCCAGAATAGCCGGATCTTTCAGACCATCATCAACGGCAATCTCCAGCAAGAGCTCATCAGGGATAGAGCTCCAGATAAAAAAGGACATTCTTGATGCCAGCTCCAGACTGCTTAATTCAAAGGTAGTTCCGGGTGGCAGAGAATCCGGAACAGGCTCCAGGCGATAGAGAAATTTTGGATGCACCAGGATGCCGGACAAGGCAAACGAGATACCTTTTTCAAAACCGCCGTCCGAGTAGCCTGCCTCATACATTCGCATTAACAGTTCAGTATCTTCGTCGGCAAGAAAACCCCTGAAAGCATCACTGGCCAGGTCCGTCACAATTTGCCTGGCACAGCTGACTTCCTCCACATCATTGTCCGGATGGCAGGAAAAGATTCTGTCCCTGCTTGGCGTTGCACTTAGCCCGGTCGCGTTCACGGGACCATAGACTTCGAATTGCCGCAATCCAGCTATAGAGTTTTGTCCTTTGCGGGGAGTTTGCTGTTGTAGTGCACCGTCTGATTCAGCAAAAGAACGGTGCAGAAAAAATACCGCCACCTTGTGAGGGCCAGCTGTAGTGGTAAAAGGAATGTTTCTTAATCTTTCATTGATCTGCGCAACTGCCGGGGCGCGAAGTTTATCCAGCAGCTCGGCATCTTCCGGTCCACCTATGTCTGTTTCATAAAATTTCTTGCCGTCGATGGTAGCAACCAGGGTTTGCCTGTGTTCCATATCACCAACAAACTGACCGGTGGCCATGCTGCCAATATTGAGTAAGTACTCGCCGTCACTGGGGAAATAATGCTCAACCACTGCCCCGCCACGACTGCCCAAAGGCAGACCATCGATGTGAAAGGACTGACCTACTGCTGAAAAGTTATAGGGTGTGCCCGAAGGTCTCGCAGTTGGCGAGCCTATCGCCTTCTCGCTGACTACCCGGGCAGCTCCCAGATATTGGTCAATAAAGGAAGGCGTCACTTGCAAGGCGGTAGCAATATTGTCAAAGCCGTCTTCAGCACCATCAACTGGCAGCAAAGGTTCCGGATCTATCTCCAGGTTCAGCAAATCCCGAATGGCATTGGCATACTCAGTCCGATTCAGGCGATGCAGCAGTTTTTCACCCGGTTCCGAGAAGCTTTTAGGCTGGTCGAGATTGCCTTCCAGCCAGGCGACAAACTCATCGATTTTCTGATTTTCCGGTTTTTCCTGACCCGGTGGTGGCATCATCCTGCCGCGCAGCTTACGGACCACCTTCTCCCAGACTTCAGCATCACTGGTAATGGCATCGTGATCCAGCAGATCAAAGGCCAGGCCACCGCTGTAGTCATCCAGGTTATGACAGTCCATGCAGTAGTCATCCAGCACCGCCCATTGCGCCTCAGACTGCGCATCCAGCTCTGCCTGCGCAGGTACGCTCTGGACCGATGTCGTCTCCGCCTGCGGCGTATTCGTATTACTGTCCCCGCACGCGCTAACCAGTACAACAAGACCGAACAAGCCAGCAAGTTTACTGCTGGCCAGTGTCATGGTTTTACTATTGGAGGTGAAATCTGTCATAGCGCCTTATACATTTTCTACACTTTCTCAGGGGATATTAAGTATTCTGAAATTCTGCCCATCCCGATATCGCCTTTGAAAACTATCAAATACCAGGTTTAGAAACTCGGTGGAGTCACCCATAGCCGCATCATATTCGGCAGTAGGCTTTTCTGCCACTATATCCTCGGCACTGTAGCTTGAGATGAGCATGGCATGAAGTCGATCAAAGATGGTCAGGTACATCTGGTTTTGGGCCCGCAATTCTTCCAGGGTCATGATGTCACCAAAGGCCGGAATAATCCGGGTCTGCGCATTGGGCACTGTTAAAAGTGAGACAAAACCGTCAAGCAGGCCACCGATGTAACCGCCGGTCCACCAGTCTATCTCGGGCCAGCGACCGTTGGATACCAGGCCACCGGTAACCAGCACGTTTTCTTCTTCAAAATATACCCAGATATCCCCATCGGTGTGCGCATTCCACATGAAGCCGATATACACCTGGCGGTCGCCAAGCTGAAGCACGTCATCGTCATAGACGATGGTGCCAGGTATTCCTGCTTCAGGTAAGGGTGGGAAGGTTTTGCCAGACCAGCGCTGCCATATTTCAGTACTTAACCAGAGCATGGTGTTTTCATGAGCAATAATCTCGACACCTTCAGAGCCCAAAGGTACGTTGGCACCGGTTTGCTCCGGATGCCATTGGGTGTTGATCAGAGCCCTGACAGGTCTGCCCGGAAAATGTTCTGCCAATGCCGCGCGCAGACCGTCATACCAGGAGGCATGTCCGCCATCTACCAGGATAAGCCCTTCGCTGCTGTCCACAGCCAGTACGTTGGAATCCGGTCCTTTTATAAACAACATGTTGTCGTCTATTTTTCGGACTTCCAGTTCGGGAGACTGCGCCTGAGCAAAGGAAGTAAAAAACAGAAAAAACACCAGGACTGGAAGAACCTGTAAAGTCAGGTTATTCCTTGAGGCAAGTCTGTTAGAGTCACTTTTCATATTTTTTGAGGATTTAGAGCCTAGACTTGAATCCCCTGGCTGTTATTTAATGCCTGACAGTCTAATAACGGGATTTTCATTTCAATTGAGTATATAGGCGCAGTATTTTTATTTATAGAAATAAAAAAGGAAAGATTATGCAACTCAAAGCTAAACTATTATTTTTACTAGGGATTCTCTCATCGCTAAGCGCGGCCTCTGCTCTGGCACACCATTCCCTCGTAGGAGAATTCGATACCTCGGTCAGGTTTGAATTACGTGGCACTATTACCGATGTGGAATGGACCAATCCCCATATCTGGCTGCATATGGATGTCACCGACGAAAATGGTGAGGTGGTGGCCTGGGAATGTGAAATGGGATCACCCAACCAGTTGATTCGTCTTGGCTGGACCAAGGAAGACCTGCCTTCCGGCACTATCATTCGTGCCAATGCCAATCCAGCCAGGGAAGATCCACATATTTGCAGCACCCGATCCATCACGCTTGATGATGGCACACCGGTTTTTGCACGCACCGGCAATAATTAAATTTAAGGATTAAAGGGACAGAAACATGATGCTATTGATAAAACCATTTGTTGTCGCCTTATCCAGGCTGGTCCTGGTCATCGGGTTCAGCCAACTGGCTTTTGCCCAGAGCGGCGACATACCCAGGACAGCCAGCGGCAAACCCGATTTCAACGGTGTGTGGGAGTTCCCCTATGTGCCAGATATGGCGCGAGGCAATAACAGAAATCAATTTGGACCCGGCGAGCTGCCCTTTACTGCAGCGGGCAAACTGAATTTTGACAACTACAATGCCTCGGACGGCGATTACACAGGCGCCTGTTTACCTTTCGGGCATGTACGTTCCATGAATTCGCCAAACCCGGTGCAGTTTTTCCAGACCGATACTGACTTTGCCTACCTCTTTGAAGTCAACACCTGGCATCACACCTTCAAGATCGGCGGTGAAGATATGACGGATCGTATCCCGCCCACCTGGTATGGCAATTCCCATGGCGTCTGGGATGGTGACACGCTGGTAGTAACAACCAAAAACTACAACGGCAAGACTCGTCTGGATACTGTTGGTCATCCCCATAGCCACCGGATCACGGTGACAGAAAAATTCACCCTGCGTGATGCCGATACCATTAATTATGAAATCACCGTGGATGATCCACTCTATTATTCTGAGCCATGGAGCAACCAGCGATTGTTTACGCGCATGCAAGGTGATTTTGGCCTGCTGGAATATTCCTGTAATGAAAACAACAAGGGTTTCTGGGAAGGCCGGATTGATTTACCCGACTATGACAACTGGCATACCTATGATGTAGAAGACTAAACTCTTTCTGCTACTGACATTAAAAAGGGACGGATGAAAACTCATCCGTCCCTTTTTTTATACCTGGCATCTGGTTTTTATATTTCCACTAAAAAACCAGACGTTATAAGATTCACCTCTCCCCTGCTTTAACAAGAATAATAATAGAAGGAATACAACAATGCTTATTTATGGTGTCGCCCTGCTTTCCACCTGCCTTGTTCTTGGCATGCTGGTTGGGGAAGCGCTTGGTGTCTTACTTGCAGTGGATGCCAATGTGGGTGGTGTCGGCATTGCCATGTTGCTGCTGGTTTTTGCCAGCAATTCCAAAAAATTCAAGTCATTAACTGAGGGCGCTGCTGGCAATGGCATCCAGTTCTGGAGTGCCATGTATATTCCAATCGTGGTGGCTATGGCAGCACAACAAAATGTTGTCGGTGCCATTGGTGGTGGATTTTTGGCTATAGTCGCCGGCACTGCCGCTGTAGTGGTCAGTTTTGCCCTTGTGCCCTTGCTCAGCAGGGTCGGCCAACAGAAGTCGAAAGACAACACCGATCTTAGTGAAGGCCAACACTGATGGATATTCTGGAAACTGTCTTTGTTCGCAACAACCTGGTGGTTGCTTTCGCCGTCATTGGTATAGCCATCTGGTTTTCCTATTTATTAGCCGACAAACTGACGCATGGTCGCATCCACGGCTCGGCCATTGCCATTGCCCTGGGTTTATTGGCTGCCTACTTTGGTGGTGTTGCAACAGGCGGCACTAAAGGCCTGGCGGATCTGACTTTATTAGGCGGCATTGGCCTGATGGGTGGCGGCATGCTGCGCGATTTTGCCATCGTTGCCACAGCCTTTGGGGTTAAATTTGAGGAGTTAAGCAAAGCGGGCCTGGCAGGTGTCATCTCCATTTTCGCCGGAGTTATTGTTTCCTTTATTGTAGGCGCAGTTGTCGCCATTGCTTTTGGTTATACCGATCCTGTTGCTATAACTACCATTGGTGCCGGCGCGGTCACCTATATAGTCGGGCCTGTTACCGGTGAAGCCATAGGGGCCACCGATGCAGTGATTACACTCAGTGTCGCAGCAGGATTAGTGAAATCCATTCTGGTGATGATCGGCACACCGCTAGTGGCCAAATCCATCGGCCTGGATAACCCGCAATCGGCCATGGTGTTTGGTGGCTTGATGGGCACGACCAGTGGTGTTGCCGCCGGACTTGCGGCAACTGACCCCAGGCTTGTTCCCTACGGCGCCATGACCGCGACCTTTTATACCGGCGTCGGCTGCCTGCTCGGACCGTCCATCCTGTTTTTCATTATCAATCTTATTTATTAAACAGCAGCCATGCCCAACCCAGCCTTTCCCGCCCTGAATGACAGCAATCAAACAGTCGCCCTCGTCGACAGGGACGACAGTTATACCTACGCCCACGTTCATGCACGAATAAATCAGTTCGCTGCCGGCTTGCTGGGTGACAACAAAGATTTACATGAAGAGCGCATCTCCTTTTTTATTCCGCCCAGTCTCGACTATGTCACGGTCATGCATGGTATCTGGCGTGCTGGAGGAATTGCCGTACCACTGAATGTAGCCTCTGCTGTGATTGAACTGGAGCATTATCTTACCTGCGCCAAAGTCACTCGCATGATCGCCAATGATGCCTACCAGGAATCCTTACGCGAACTCTGTGACTCTTTGGATATCCAGTTACTGTCTGTTGCTCAGGTACTTGCTGACAAGACAGTAGCACTGCCGCAAATCAGCCCGGACCGGCGCGCGATGATGCTCTTTACCAGCGGCACCACCAACAAACCCAAAGGGGTTGTCAGTAGCCATAAAACCATACAGGCACAGATCACCACCCTTCTTGATGCCTGGCACTGGTCGGATGAAGATGTCATTCCCCTGTTCCTGCCGCTGCATCACATCCATGGCATCATCAATATTCTCAGTTGTGCTTTATGGACTGGCGCCACTGTGCACCTGTTTGCCAAATTTGATATCCCGAGAATCACTCAACAAATAGTCGCAGACACCTATAACGTGTTCATGGCGGTGCCGACGATTTACGTCAAACTTATTCAGTACTTCGAAACCATTGATAAAAATGCGCTTGATAAAATCTGCGCAGGCTTTGGCAGAATGCGGCTTAATATTTCCGGTTCCGCCGCCTGCCCGGTCAAGCTATTCAAGCAATGGCAGGAACTCACCGGACAGGTATTACTGGAACGCTATGGCATGACCGAAATCGGCATGGGCATTTCCAACCCTTATCTTGGTGAGAGAAGAGCGGGTTATGTGGGACAGCCACTCCCCGGTGTTGCCGTCGCCCTGTTCGATGAAGAGGATATGCTGATCCAGGACGAGGAAACCCCGGGTGAAATACGCGTCAAGGGCGACAATGTCTTTATGGAGTACTGGGATAACGAGCAAGCCACCAGGGAAAGTTTCAGGGACGGCTGGTTTTGTACCGGTGATGTCGCTGTTCTGGAGCAAGGTTATTACCGCATCATGGGACGCTCCTCCATCGACATCATCAAGTCCGGCGGTTACAAATTGTCTGCCCTGGAAATTGAAGGGGTGCTGTTAACTCACAATGCCATCGCCGAGGTAGCCGTGATCGGTGTACCCGATGAGACCTGGGGCGAAGCTGTCACCGCGTTTATAGCGTTAAAAGAAGGTGAGAAGTTGAGCTATGACGACCTGAAAACCTGGTGTACGGATAAAATGTCTGCGTACAAAATCCCCAAAGAAATAAAGTTAGTGGACGCCCTGCCACGCAATGCCATGGGCAAAGTGACCAAGACAAGCCTGAAAACCTAGCATTTCCCTGTCTTGCCTCAAAAATGACTTACTATCTTTAGCAATACCATTCTGTTAAAGTGCGCGCCTTGGCTACCTGATTGCTAGATTATTTAAGTAGCTAGTGCAGATTCTTTAGAGGGTTTTTAAATAAACCCGACTCTTGTTTGAAGTGTTTTCATTTACCTGATTGCCCCTCTTCAACAGTTCCTTATCGACTTTGCACAATCGTGCATCCATAAGCGTTTTTCACGTTAACTGATCCACACACATCGTCAACCTGACCTGATGCTCATTTTTGTTGAGCCGGTTTCTGGTGGACTGTTTTTTTGTCGTCATGCTGACGGCCACTTTTTTAGAGAATATTAATGAGTTTTAACAACCTTGGTTTACAAGATTCCTTGCTGCGCGCCATAAACGGTGCCGGCTATACCCAACCAACCCCGATCCAGGAAAAAGCCATCCCTGCGATTTTATCCGGCAGCGATGTGATGGCCGCTGCGCAGACTGGCACCGGCAAAACGGCAGGCTTTACTCTGCCTTTGTTACAGCTGCTAGGTAAAGGCGAACGCGCCAAATCCAATCATGCCCGCGCCCTGGTACTAACCCCCACTCGCGAACTCGCTGCCCAGGTTGAAGAAGCCGTGCGTACTTACGGCATGCATGAAAACCTGAAGTCCGTTGTCGTCTTTGGCGGCGTGAAAATTAATCCGCAACTGATGGCCATGCGCAAAGGCGCTGACATCCTGGTGGCTACTCCCGGCAGGCTACTGGATCTGTATCAACAAAAAGCAGTGAAATTCAGCGACCTTGAAGTCCTGATCATGGATGAAGCAGACCGCATGCTGGACATGGGCTTTATCAACGACATCCGACGCATCCTGAAATTGCTGCCACAACAACGTCAAAACCTGATGTTCTCGGCAACCTTTTCTGATGAAATTCGCGTATTGGCAAAAACCATTTGCCGAGAGCCAGTCGAGATTGATGTGGCGCCACGCAACTCCACGATAGAAGCCATCACCCAACGCGTATACAAGGTGGCTAAAGAAAACAAGATTGCCTTACTAAGCACTTTACTCAGAACCAGCCCCGAACAGACCCTGGTATTCAGCCGCACCAAGCACGGTGCCAACAACCTGGTGAAAAAACTGCACAAGGATGGCGTGACCGCCATTGCTATTCACGGCAATAAAAGCCAGGCCCAGCGCACCAAGGCTCTGAAGGATTTCAAGGACAACAAGGTACAGGTGATGGTAGCCACCGACATTGCCGCGCGCGGTATTGATATTGATGACCTGGCCCAGGTAATCAATTTTGATATGCCCCATGTGCCGGAAGATTATGTGCATCGCATTGGCCGTACGGGTCGTGCCGGCGCTGCAGGACTTGCTATGTCCCTGGTCAGCCCGGATGAAAACTCGCAGCTGCGTAACATCGAACGTCTTATCAAGCAAAAAATTGAACTGGCTGAGTTACCCGAATTTACTCAATCGACAACGGCACCGGTAAGATCAGAACAAACAGCTGATAAAAACAAAAACACTCAAGGTAATCGCCGTCGTACAGCTAAAAAGCCAGATAATAAATCTGGTCAGGCGAAACAGCGACACGCTGCTTCTGGACAGGCAGCCAACGATGCCAACAAGGAAGATCAACCAAAACGACGCAGGCGTCCTCGTGTCAGAAACAATAAAAACAGAAACAAGCAGGCTGCCGGTCAGGGCCAGGACACTGGGAATAAGCAGACCACTGCCACGACTGCCGCAAGCAGTCCGTCAGCTGCTACCAGAATAAAGCGTTTTTTCAGCAGTAAAAAAGTCGCCTGATTACATAAATAATGTGGTGATAAAAAAAGGGGATGCAGATTATCTGCATCCCCTTTTCTTTTTCTCTGACTGGAAAATCAGTCAGTAGCAAAACAGTACAACAAGCCTGCGCCACCAACCTGAATCAGAGCCGCCTGGGTACAACCCGGGGTACCGTGAGATGAATTCCAGGAAGAACCAGGTTCCATGAACGAATAACGATCCGCATGGCCTACCCTGGCACTGCCTTCATCGTTGCTGGTCCAGTTGTTGCAAGTCTGATCAGCATCACCAGGCATTGCGGTGCCATCCATTTGCGAACCGGTCAGTACATCATGCTCGGAAAAATCCGGATTGCCATCAATACGTGAAGCAAACTGGTGACCGTTTTCATCACGCGTGTGCATAAAGCTAAAATTGGAGTTGTCGTAATGCAGGTTCTCCAGGTTAGTCGCCATGACAACCCCTTTTGAGTTTGCCCATGGCCCATTACCGATTCGATCACGGGCATCAACGCCGTTGGGGCCTTGTGTGCTCAGGTAAGCTGCCCAGGTAAGCTCTGATCCAACTGCTTCGGCCAGTGCCTGGCAATGGGCATCCGCACCCGCCAGACCGCCGAGGTTGCCACCATCCCCCATAGTACGACTGGTGATAAAGAAACTCATTTCAGGACGTTCTGCAGGAGCGTCGGGTTGTGCTGCTACTGACAACTCAGGCAGTATCAATGCGCTTACAGTTATGGCTAAAAATTTCAGTGAATATTTTGCTTTCATTTGTCTTCCCTCTGGTTTGTTTTTCTTTTCAATTATCAAAAACTAACTTATTTCCAATCCGCTAGCGGATTACTGCGTGGTTCATAGGTCTGGTCAAAGCGATCCGGGATGCCACTGTCTGAACTGATGTAGCGTTTACTGATTAGCCACTTGCCGTTCACTTTTACCAGTTCTGTATCTTCCCTGCCCTGCTCATAAAGATTCGGCGCTGCACCAACACCCGGATTCAGGACTCCCGTCCACAGGACATGGGCAACTGCCCGATCGCCTTTGATTTCAATGACAGGATTGGTCAACAGCATATGTCCAACACCGCGGTTAGCACGCGCTTGCCGAGCCTCTTCATCTTCAGGTTCATATAATGCGGCAATCTCATCCCGACCATTGGCAATGGTACCATCCACATCGAGCAAGGCATCTTCGGTAAAGTACTCGGACATTTCATGGGCATTACCCTCGGAGAGTTCGTAGTAGTAGCGCACCAGCAGGTCTTCAATCTGAATACGATCCAGCAGGGTTTGCATAGTGACTTCCTGCGCAGAGACTGAACCTGCTGTAATTGAAAGCAACAGGCCTGTCACCAGACTGAAGCGAACCAGGATGTTTTTGAGCATTGAACTTGTCCTCTATTTTTATTTTATAATTAACGTAATGCCTGTTTTTATAAAGCCGATCGAATTGCCTCAATACGGTTCCTGTTGGTATTGCCATCACTATAGCCAACCCGTGATGCAGAGCGTACATGTATGACAGCAGAGTCAGGAGTGTAATAAAACTCCACGTCATCAACTAATCCCATGATAGGGGTTCGAAAGGTGAAATAGGCATAATTACCATCCAGGCCAAGCATTTCGGTCCCCTCCATGGCCTCTATGCGCGCCGAAAGGACGGCCCACTTAGCGCCATCAGGGTCTGCAATGGGGTCAATGTAGTGACTGTCGTCAGATGACACCTGGCTGGAGACGCAATTGGGTGATTCCGGGCAGGGCAACAGGCGTCCATTATCATGCCCGGAGGCAACGACCATAGACCGGCTACTCATCGCCTGCTGGTAGAGAAAGCCGGTGAAGACCACTCCCAGGATTACCACTAAAGTCAGTATAACCACGAGTATTTTTCTCAGCATAATCCCTCTCTGGTTCTCAATGAGATTGACGTGCTTCTTTGACTCTGGACTCGCCACTATATAATAGAAGAAGGAATAACAGGAGTTTTCAGTTGTGTGACGAGCAATAATTAAAAGACCGGGATAAATACCAAAAAAGGCATCTCCAACGGCGCTGCCCAGGGAAGTACTGTAGATGGCAAAAAAAACGGCGGCCATATTGGCCGCCGTTTTTCATTCAAGTAAAGAATTACGAACCCAGATCAAAACGATCCAGAGTCATGACTTTGGTCCATGCGTCCACAAAGTTTTGCACGAACAATTCATCGGCATCATCCTGGGCATAGAGCTCAGCAATTGCGCGCAACTCGGAATTGGAACCAAAGAGCAGGTCCACTGTACTGCCAGTCCAGCGCAGTTCACCGGAGTCGCGATCATGTCCTTCGTAAACCCCTTCCATACCAGACTTCGTCCACACCACTGACATATCTACCAGGTTAACAAAGAAATCATTGCTCAAGGTGCCAGGCTGATCAGTGAAGACGCCAAGGGAAGAACCATCTGCATTGGCATTCAGCGTACGCATCCCGCCAACAAGCACTGTCATCTCAGGTACCGTAAGGGTGAGCAAGTCAGCTTTTTCTACCAGCGCATCTGCTGGAGGCAAGAGGCTGTCAGCACTGAAGTAATTGCGGAAGCCGTCTGCCTTTGGTTCCAGTACCGCAAAGGAATCCACATCAGTTAATTCCTGGGTGGTATCAGCACGTCCTGGCACAAAGGGCACATCCACATCATAACCGGCATCTGACGCCGCCTTTTCTATAGCCGCTGCGCCGCCCAACACTATCAGGTCAGCAAGAGATATCTTGCGCTGCGATCTGCGACTGTTGAACGTTTCCTGTATCCCTTCCAGGACATCTAGAACCTCTGACAATTCATCAGGGTTGTTAGCAGTCCAGCTGTTCTGGGGGGCTAGTCGAATGCGCGCGCCGTTGGCGCCGCCGCGCATGTCAGTACCACGATAGCTGGCAGCAGATGCCCAGGCAGTCCTGACCAGTTGAGGAACACTCAGTCCTGAATCCAGAATATCCTCTTTCAGATTGTTAATGTCCCGGGTATTTACCAGTGCATAGTCAACGTCAGGAATTGGATCCTGCCAGATCAGATCAACATCAGGCGCATCAGAGCCCAGATAACGGGATTTCGGTCCCAGGTCACGATGGGTCAACTTGAACCAGGCATGGGCAAAAGCGTCTTCGAACTCTCTGGGGTTGTTAAGCCAGCCCAAAGTGATTTCCCGGAATTCCGGATCTTCTCTCAACGCCAGATCGGTAGTAAACATGATGGGGGCATGTCTTACCGAGGGATCGTGGGCATCAGGCACCAGATTGCTACCCTGACCATCAACAGGAATCCACTGAATAGCGCCAGCTGGGCTACGGGTTTGCTCCCATTCCCAGTTGTACAGGTTCTGCAGGTAGTTGTGTGTCCACTGTGCTGGGCTAACAGTCCATGCACCTTCCAGACCACTGGTAATCGTGTCAGCACCATTGCCTGTGCCACAGCTGTTATTCCAGCCAGTGCCCTGGGCTTCAATCGGTCCCGCCTCGGGTTCAACACCTACACATTCTGCAGGAGGTCTGGCTCCGTGCGCCTTGCCAAAGGTATGTCCACCAGCAATCAGTGCCAGGGTTTCCTCATCACTCATGGCCATGTTGCCAAAAGTTTGACGAATACGTTGGGCTGCCGCCAAAGGATCGGGCACACCACCGGGACCTTCAGGATTAACATAGATAAGACCCATCTGAACCGCACCAAGGGGACGTGCTAATTGACCATCAGCACCAAAACGCTCAGAGGCCAACCACTCACCCTCCGGTCCCCAGTTAACAATTTCTGGTTGCCAGGCATCAACACGTCCGCCGGCAAAACCGAAAGTTTCAAATCCCATGTCTTCCATGGCAACGGTGCCGGCCAGGATCATCAGATCTGCCCAGGAAATGCTGTTGCCATATTTTTGCTTGATAGGCAGCAATAAGCGGCGAGCCTTATCCAGATTGGCATTGTCTGGCCAGCTATTTAATGGGGCAAAACGTTGCATGCCGCCATCTGAACCTCCTCGACCATCACTGATACGGTAAGTACCGGCACTATGCCAGGCCATACGAATAAAGAACGGGCCATAATGGCCATAATCAGCCGGCCACCAATCCTGAGAGGTGGTCATCACCTCTGCGAGATCCTGCTTGAGGGTATCAAGGTCAAGACTCTCAAAGGCCTCGGCGTAATCAAATGCCCCGCCCATGGGATCAGATTCAACAGAGTTATCACGCAGCGGATCCAGGTTCAGCGTGTTGGGCCACCAGTACTGGTTGTCTGGCATAGCACCCTGTGCATAGGCCGAAAGGGGAGAATAAATCAGGGAAAGTCCGACCACTGCTAGTGAAACCTTTAGTAATTTAGCTTTGTTCATTAAAAATACCTCCTTCTAAAAATTGGAGCCATTCTAAGTTGTCAATTAGTTACAGGCTCATTGATTGTGCCTATTAGCTCGATAGGTAAAAATGAAACAAGGTCGGTAATGCAGACAAGGCCTGCCCCAGAGGATATTTAAATTTCTGGATGTTGCGCTCTTACTCTGGCAACCTTCAATGTAATAACAGCGTCCAAGGTATAAGTTGCGCTGGCAAGAAAGAGAAAGGGAGTACTAGTGGATCATTCTCATTCTGACGCGGACGTCATGGTTCTTGACGACCAGACCCTCAAGGACCTGGAAATATTCCAGGCCGAAATGGAAGGCACCACTCTCTTCGACCTCTGCGACTTTACTCGCAACCTGCAAGGTGGCCGGGCGCTGAAAGAGCGCATGCAACGGCCCTGGTCCAATCCTGATTGCATTCGTAGTGTTCAGGAGTCAATCACCTATATTCAAAATAACAGGGCGGCATTTGACACCTTGCCTTCCTTTGTTAGTACCGAACTGGTGGAAAATTATTTCACCCGCTCACTACCGCTAATTACCACATCAAACGTCGTTGAATTTGCCTACCATATGCTTGAAATCCGCTTTGGGGATTACGGCCGCTATACCTGGATACTCCGTGGCGTTGAAGCTACCGCATCACTGATTCGAAAATTACGCAGCATAATCGAGACACCCGAGTTGTCCTCCCCTGCAGGTGAGCTGGCCTTGTATATCGAGGAAATGAAAACACTATTGGCTCGACCAGGCCTTGATGCTATTACTGAACAAAAGAGCTGGAGTATGGGCCCGTGGAAAATTCTGAAGACAGACCAGGTGTTCCGCTTATTTGAAAAACAAACCATGGAACGTTTGATGCTGCTTATTTATGAGATAGATGCTCTGGTGTCTATGGCAGATGCCACTCACAAACATGGTTTTACCATGCCGGAGATAGCCTCTGGCCCCATGTTCATTGAAGCAGAAAGCCTTACCCATCCCCTGGTAGAAAATGGTGTCGCCAATCCCGCTGCCCTGGACCAGGAACGTCGCCTGCTGTTTCTGACCGGGCCGAATATGGCAGGTAAAACCACCTATCTGCGTGCCTGTGCCATTGCCATCTACCTGGCTCACCTGGGCATGGGCGTGCCAGCGACAAAGTTTCGCTTTGTTCCCGCCCAAAGACTGTTCAGCTCTATTACGCTGGCCGACAATCTGCGCATGGGCGTGAGTTTTTTCCGTGCGGAAGGATTACGGGTCAAAGCTATTGCCCAGGCAGTGGCGGATGGTTACAGCGTCATTGCCTTGATGGACGAACCCTTTAAAGGCACCAATGTCAAAGATGCACTTGATGCCTCACGGACCATTATGGAAAGCTTTGCCAACAAGGAAGGCTGCCTGTTTATGTTTTCCTCACACCTGATCGAGCTTTGCGACCAGATGAGCGCCATCAACAAAATCGATTGCCGCCACTTTGAAGCCCATGAATATGAAGGACGCCTGCGTTTTGATTTCCTGCTGCAGCCAGGCGTGTCCAGCCAGCGCCTGGGGATGCGCGTACTGGCAGAGGAAGGTATTTTTGAATTACTTGATCGTGATGCCATAGAGTAATCCTTCAACTTAACTCTTCCATTTATTGATGTAAATCATCAAGTTGCTCCCACTTCCAGGGAATATAAGAATTAGCCCATTGATAACATTCCGAAACAGTGCAATCCTTCAACACCAGTTGGTAGGAGGCTTACAAGCTGAATTGTGAAATAGCACGGTAATTGACCTCACTACCGCATAGAGGTAAATTATTAAACAGTTGTTTAGCTCCATCAGGGAGCTCATAGCCACAACCAATACAAATTTTCCGGACAATCTACTCTGTCGTTCCGGAACCAATGAAAGACGCTCTATCCTGATTAGGGCAAGGGGAAGAGAAACCATGTCATTTATTACCTTTGGAAATCTGAAAAAGTACGGGTTTATTGCATCGCTTGCCCTGTTGTTTGCCGCCAATAGCGCCTGGTCCCAGAGCCGTGCCGACCGCCGCCAACTCGACATGATCGAGGAGTACTGCCTCGGCTGCCATAACTTTGACGATTACGCCGGCGGCCTGGATATGGAAACCATCTTCAGCGATGAAATCCCCTCGCATACTGAAGACTGGGAAAAGGCCATTCGTAAATTACGCGCCGGCATGATGCCCCCTCCTGGCCAGGACCGCCCCAACGATCGCCAGTATCTTGCCCTGACCGAGTGGCTGGAAGAACAGATTGATGAGGCAGCAGTGATTAATCCCGGCACCAAGACCCTGCACCGGATGAACCAGAGCGAATATGCCAATGTCATCGAGGAATTACTGGGCATTAGTATTGATCCCACTCAATACCTGCCAGCGGATTCTTCAGCACGTGGGTTTGATAACCAGGCCGGGTCCCTGACCCTGTCGCCAACGTTGCTGGAAGCCTATACCAAGGCCGCAGCCCAGATTGCCAAGATGGCCGTGGGTTTCTGGAATTCTCCTACAGAGATGACCTACATCGTTGACGCGGACAACTCCCAGAATGTGCAGCTTCCGGGCATGCCGTTTAATACCCGCGGTGGTATTGCCGCGGAACATAATTTCCCGGCGGATGGTGATTACAGCATTTCTATCCAGAACTTTGGCCTGGGCAGCTTTATTCCCGGCGAGCAACTGGAAATCAGTATAGACGGGGAGAGAGTGCATACATTCGACTACACCGGTGTGGGCATGGCCTCTGGTATGGGCGGAGATCGCGACGGTTCACTCGATGTCACGGTATCAGTGAAAGCCGGCTCCCGCCTGGTGGGTGCAACCTTTGTAGCAACCAATTTCCGCCCGGATATTGGCTTTATTCAGCAATATGACCGCAAGTCCATTGAGAACAATGACCTGCCCCAGGTGGCCTACCATCCTGCTATCGGCATGATGAAAGTCTCCGGGCCCTTTGAAGCGCAGCGGCCAGAAAACTCCATCAGCCAGCAGAAAGTCTTTATTTGCAGCCCGGCCAATGCGGACGAAGAACCAGCATGTGCTACTCGTATATTTTCCACATTGGCGAAAAAAGCCTTTAGGCGTCCCGTCAACGAAGCTGACCTTGCGCCAATGATGGCCTTTTATGAACAAGGCCGTGCCGGTGGCAGTTTCGAGGAAGGCATTGAACTGGGCCTGCGCCGCCTGCTGGCTGATCCGGAATTTGTATTACGTCGAGAATTTGAACCGGCAGAACTTAAGGAAGGCGAAATTTATCGAATCAGTGACCTTGAACTGGCTTCACGCTTATCGTTTTTCCTGTGGAGTAGTATCCCGGACGAGGAATTGCTTGATCTGGCAGCTGCTGGCCAGCTGAGTGATGAAGATGAGCTGGAGGATCAAGTGCGCCGCATGCTGGACGATCCCCGGGCCGATGCCCTGGTGCAAAGCTTTGGCCAACAATGGCTCTACCTGCGCAACCTGCCAACCACATCACCAGACGGTATTTTCTTCCCTGACTGGGATGCGGAGTTACGCTCCAGCTTCCAGCAGGAAACCGAATTACTGTTTGAGAGCATTATCCGCGAAGACCGCAGTATCCTGACTTTGCTGGATGCAGATTACACCTTCGTGAATGAGCGTCTGGCCAAGCATTACGGCATCCCCAATATTTATGGGGCACATTTCCGCCGGGTTGAACTGGGACCTGAGATGGATTATCGCCGCGGCATTCTTGGGCAGGGCAGCTTTTTGTCCCTGACCTGGGCCGAGAATTTTCGTACCTCGCCGGTCAAACGCGGTGTCTGGGTGCTGGAAAATCTGCTGGGTACACCACCGCCTGCTCCACCTGCTAATGTCCCGGCCCTGGAAGAGACCGGTGAGAACCAGATTACCAACCTGCGTGATCAGCTAACCATGCACAGACAAAACGAACCTTGTGCCACCTGCCATGCGATCATGGATGGCATTGGTTTTGCGCTGGAGAATTTCGATGCCGATGGCAAATACCGCACAGTGGCCGGTCATCCAAGACAATTTAATGGCGTAGTCAGCCCGGTGAACTCCACGGTTGAATTATGGGATGGCACAGAAGCTACCGGCCCCGCTGGCCTGCGTAATCAACTGCTGAAGTACTCTCCGCAGTTTGTCCGCTTTGCCGTTGAAAAGTTAATGACCTATGGCGTAGGCAGGGGAACAGAGTATTATGATATGCCTGTGGTTCGGGAAATCGTAGCGGACGCAGAAAGAGATAATTACAGTTTTTCCTCGCTGGTGATGGGAGTTGTCAACAGCCCACAGTTCCAGATGCGTATGAAAGTGGATGAAAATATTGAAGAGTTAGCAGTAAATTAGTTGTAGGCTATACACACAATTTTATTAATTATAGAGGTCGTCCTAAAAAGGAGACAAAGAAATGAAACTGATCACTAAAAAGTTTTTACCGCGAAGGACATTCCTGAAATCTGCAGGGGTCACCGTAGGCTTGCCTTTTCTTGAGGCAATGATTCCTGCATTAACACCTTTATCTCAAGCTGCCGCGGCGCAATCAGCCCGGCGTTTTGTCGGGGTATGGCATCCTCATGGTGTTGCGCCAGGCTATTGGAGTCCGACTACTGTGGGTTCTGATTTTGAATTTTCTTATGTCACCAAGCCGCTGGAAAATTTACGTGAATATGTCACCTTGATCAGTGGTTTGGATTCCGTAGAAAGCTTTTCCACTGAGGAGGAGCCAGGCGGTAATCATGCCCGCGGCGCAGTAATTTTTTCAGGCGCACGTCCGCGACGAAATGCAGTGAGCCCATATTTGGGCGTATCTATTGACCAGCTAATAGCCGAGAAATATGGTCGTGACACTATACTTTCTTCCATACAGCTGGGTGTAGAAGACGCCGGGAATTACGGCAACTGTAACTGGGGTTACAACTGCGCTTATACCAATTCCATGTCATGGATATCCCCGACTCAACCTTTGCCTACAGAGATAAATCCAAGGGTTGCATTTGAGCGAATGTTTGGCACCGGCGGCAGTGTTGAGGAAAGGCGCCGTGGTCGTACTTTGGACGCCTCGATTCTTGATTCGGTTGCTGAGAAAATTCCGGAGTTGAAAAGAGAATTGGGAACAGGTGACCAGGTGCGTCTGGATAATTACCTGAGCAATATTCGTGAACTGGAACGTCGCATACAGATTGCCTTGAACAGTTCTGTAGAAGAACCTAGCGAAGAGGTGCCGTTTGGCATTCCACAGAGCAAGGACGTGCATTTCAGATTGATGTTTGATCTTATCGCGCTGGCTTTTGAAGGGGATCTTACCCGTTCAGCTACTATGATGATGGGGCGTGACCTGAGCGGATTCAGCTACCCTGAATCGGGCTCAACAGGTGCCTGGCATGGTTCTTCCCATCATGGTGACAAGCCTGACAATATCGCCAATTATGCGAAGATGAATCGCTATCATTACAGCATCGTTGCAGAGTTCCTGGAAAAACTTCACAACATTGAGGAAGCCGATGGAAATTTACTGGACAACTCTTTGTTGTACATGGGAACCAATATGGGTAACTCTCACAGGCATGCTCACGAAAAAATTCCTGTAACTTTGGTAGGAAAAGTGGATGGTACATTCAGGGGCAACAAGCATATTGTTTTCCCGGATAATACTGAAACTCATGCAAACATGTTATTGAGCCTGTTGAATCTTTATGGAATCGACAGAAGCAGTATTGGTGGTAGCACACACCCACTACCAATTGCCTGATTACAACGGCATTCAGTAACAGGAGTGAAGTTAGATGCGCGTATTTTTTAACAGGTTTTCAGGATTACTGGTTTTTCTTTTGAGTACACTGGTTTGTAGTCAGCTTGCTGCCCAGATCAGACCTCCCACATGGCCTGATGTGCCTTTGCCAGAAGGGCCTATAAGGAACGTTATTCTTGATAATTGTACTGCTTGTCATGGTATTGATGATTATGCTTTCTATGCACTTGATCTTGAAGGATGGAATCAGTTACTGATAGATAAACATAGCGGTAATTACACGGTTGATATTTCGGGAAAGGATAAAGATATTTTAATGGAATATCTGGTCGGTACTTTTGGTCCCGACTCCATCCCTTTCCCCCGGAATTATGTTGCCCCGGAAATTACTGAATTCTTTGCTGATGCTGACGCAAGAATATTTATGGAAGTTCGGTGTATTTCCTGTCATTCACTGGACCCGATTTTTGAAAACAGGTTTAGCGAAGAAGGCTGGCGCGTATTACTGGTGAGCGAAAGAGAAAGAGGTGCGCGGCTTGATGATGAAGAACTTGAACGTCTTGCAGAATGGCTTGGAAGGGCTCGTGGGGTAAACCTTTTCGAATAATAGGTATAGTTTTATCCTGAAAACAAAAAGCAACTAAACATATACTAATTAGTAATATTTATGGCTGAATTATCAGCCCGGGGGTCTGAAAAATGCGTCCACTAAAATCTACTCTATCAATACTTTTTTTGGTAGCAGGGGCAATCCTTTCAATAGTCTCAGTCCAGGCCTCTGAAATAGCTGATGCCATGGAAGCTGGAGACTTCACGCGTGTTCAGGCACTTATCAGGGCAGATGTTGATGTCAACGAGCCGCAAGCTGATGGTGCTACGGCTTTACACTGGGCATCTCAATGGAATGATGAACAATCCGCCAGACAGCTCATTCGGGCTGGCGCTGATGTAAATGCAGCAAATAGAACTGGCGCGACACCACTTCAACTCGCTGCAATTAATGGCAGCGCGGAAATGCTGGAGTTATTACTGGAATCAGGCGCAGACGCAAATGCCCGTGTAACGATTACAGCAGACACCCCTTTAATGCTGGCAGCAAAAACAGGAGTACCAAATGCTGTCGAGGTGTTGCTTGAACATGGTGCTGATGTTAATGCGCGAGAAGAATGGGGCAAAACAACTCCGCTGATGTGGGCTGTAGCTGAAGGACACACTGAAGTCGCTGCCATATTGGTGGAACATGGTGCTGATCTTGAAGCACGAACCGTCTTTGTACCACCTGATACCACTCGTGGATTCGAAGGTCCACCACCTAGAGACAGGATGGCGACTGAGCAAGGGGCAGTACAGCATGCCAGTGGTGAAATGACTGCTTTGCATTTTGCTGCTCGTGATGGCTACTTAGATACCGTTGAGTTCCTGTTGGATGCCGGCGCTGATGTTAATGCAATAGTAGCTGATGGAAAAGATGCATTGGGACTGGCAATTTTTAATGGCCATTATGACCTGGCTACATTGTTAATAGACAGAGGTTCAAATGTGAATCAGGCGGATGCCCGCGGATTTACCCCTTTGTTCTGGGCAGTTGATCGCCGCAATATGGAAACGGCGCCCAATTTTCCGTGGGTAGTGACTGCTGATCCACTTCCGCTGGTAAATAAGTTGCTGGATGCAGGTGCTGATCCCAACCTTGTAATTAATGATACTCCTCGTGCACGAATGCGAGGTGGCAATCCGCGCATAGTTTTTGCTACTCCAATTATGCGTGCTGCTTTTTCCGGTGACCTGGAACTAACGAAATTGTTATTGGAATATGGCGCCGATCCGCATATCAAGTCTAGTGATAATGAGACCACTCTCAGTGCAGCTGCGGCAACTGGCTTTATTCATGGCTACCACTACCAGCGTCCATATAGTGAACGTCTGGAAGTGATTAAACTGCTGGTTGAAGAACATAATCTGGATGTGAACTGGCATGATGATTATGGCATCACACCACTGATGACAGCCGGCAATCTTGGGGATGTTCCTATAATTCAGTACCTGATTGATCAGGGAGCTGATCTGGGTGATTACGATTTGGGCAAAAAGAATGATGGCGCGTTTGGTGCCAGTATTGAGCCACTCATGCCTGTTGACTATGCTATTGGCGTAGGTACCTTCCGGCCAAACAACGCTATCGTTTATAACGAAGCAGCAGCAGAGCTGATGTTACGTGAAATGGCAGCAAGAGGCATTGCCCATACTACGTCTGAATGTACACTAAGGGGCTTCACCTGCTCTTATGTGAACATGGACCCCAGGGCTGTGACACCCAAGCGAATTTCCGAAGCCAGGGAGCTGCAAACCGGGAACCAGGTTGAAAGTCTGACAAAAACCACAGGACTTCAGGTTGAGGAAGAGAGCTGTCTTGAAGTAGAGCTGCAGTTCGGTGGTAATGAATCACCATCGGATTCTTTATCCGAGACTTGTCAAAATTAATCGATATTCAGTTTTATCAGGTTAAGAAAAAGGGGCGCATTTGCACCCCTTTTTTCTGCTTTATATATTAATGAATTTTTTCAATATATCGGACTTGGCGAGTCCAATTTAAATATCAGAGCCAGGCGCTCCATTTGGAGGTCCGCGGCGACCACGAGGCCCTGGTCCACCGGGTCCTCGAGGCCGGCCTTCACCATTGCGCATCTGCTCTCGACGCTCTTCCATGCGGGCCTGGGCGTCAGGATTATTTTCCAGAAACTCTTCTCTTTGCTGTCTGCGTCCCTCACGTTGCGCCGCGATTTCGGGATTGTTTTCCAGAAATTCGCCGCGGCGTTCCCGCATTCTTTCACGACGCTCTTCAAACCGGGCTTGACGATCTTCGTCTGATTCGTCCTGGGCCAGAAGTGGAGCCGACAGCAATGCTGTCATAAGGAGACTGCCGGTTGCAGCCAGTACTATTTTCGTTAAATTTGTTTTCATGATGTTCTCCATCTTTGGTGACGTTACACTCTATAAACGCATAGAATTGATATCCGTTTACATGGCAATGAAAAGGAGTAGTACTGTGGATGCACTGGTCAGCGTGAGTGAGCTGTCAGCAAATCTGGGAAACCCCGATTGGCGGGTCTTTGATTGTCGCTTCTCACTGGCGGATGGGCAGGCAGGTGCGAAGGCGTATAGCGATTCCCATATACCCGGCGCACTTTACATCAATCTTGAACAGTACCTCAGCACCCCACATATCCCGGGTGAAACAGGTCGCCATCCCTTGCCAGAAAAAGGGCAGTGGATAGCCACGGTGCAGAATCTGGGCTTGAATCCAGATAGCCAGGTGGTGATTTACGATGATGCCGGGGGTGCCATGGCGGCTCGACTGTGGTGGATGCTACGCTGGGTCGGTCATAACAATGTGGCCGTGCTCAATGGCGGTTGGCAGGCCTGGCAATTAGCTGATTTACCTGTCACAGCGGAACGGCCTCTGCCTCCTGACAAGAGTGAATATGACTATAACGCGCTGCCTTCTCTGGTAAAGCTGGTAACAGCTGATGACATTGATGCAGATAAACAGCTTTTACTTGATGCCCGTGAACTGCCACGATTTCGTGGCGAAGTAGAACCCCTGGATCCCGTAGCGGGGCATATTCCCGGGGCACTGTGTTCTCCTTTTTCTGCAAATCTGGATAGTGAAGGACGATTTCGCAATCAGCAACAGCTGCAGGACAAATTCAAAGAGGCCAAAGCCACGGATAAGCCGGTGGTGTGTTATTGCGGCTCCGGTGTCACTGCTGCGCATAATATTCTTGCCATGAAAATAGCCGGTCTTGATGAGCCGGCTCTTTATCCTGGATCATGGAGTGAGTGGATTACCGATACAGCGCGTCCGGTCGCTACCAGTGATGAAGCCTGATTCCTTGAGCTTGCTAAAAAAGTCGTAATAGCTGTTGAAAACCCTTGTCATTCAATCCTGCTGCTCTGAAGATATTCCTGTCTGGATTGAGCAATGCCTGGCTTCTGTGAAATCCTGGTGCAAGCACCAGGGGCATGCATGGCGTTTTATTGACGATGAAATATTTGAGCTGGTGCCGGATTGGTATATAGAAAAAACCGGGAAGGGGCCTGTTGCCACAGATTATGCAAGATTGGTTGGCATACATAAAATTTTGAAGAATGAAGATTTTGAGCAAGTCATATGGCTTGATGCGGATGTTTATATTCTGGATAAAAGCATGGTGCTTGAGTGCAGGAAGAGTTGTGCCTTTGGCCATGAAGTGTGGGTTCAGAAAGATGGTAATGGCTTCAAGGCCAGGAAAAATGTCCACAATGCCGTATGCCTCTTTAAACCTTGCTGTGTGGTTCTCCCTTTTTTAATAGAAACAGTGGCATCCATCATCCAGCGTGCAGATATTGAAAAAATTGCACCGCAGATGGTGGGTCCCAAACTCCTGTCAGCCTTACATTCCCTGTACGACTTCGACATGTTGCCGCAGGTTGGCGCTATCAGTCCGGAAGTTGCCCTGGATATCCGCTCAGGTGAAGGTCCGGCATTGAGGCTGTTACTGGAAAAAACAGGGGGCGCATTGCAAGCGGTGAATTTATGCGCATCACTCATCACTGACGATGAGGCCCTGGCTGTGATTGCCGGTATAAAACTGCTTCAACGGGGAGCTTGATGTAGCACAATAGAGGCCGATTCAAGTGGTGGATATATTTATCTCAAGAGGTATCATGGCTGTCCGTTGTGCAAATTTACAAGAATGTTAAAACCAATTTATAGATCTAAAAACTTTACTCTGGGGAATTTAACTATGGCCGCAATCAATCTCGATAATATTACTGATGCTGTTATTAACCATGGTGATGGTGGAAAAAAGAATCCACGCCTCCATGAAATATATTCAAGTCTGATCAAGCATCTGCATGCTTTTCAACGGGAAGTAAACCTGACCACTGAAGAACTGGAAATAGGTCGTCAGTTCCTGTTCAAGCTGGCACAACCCAACCAGGATTTTCCTATGGGTGAAATACACCTGATGTCGGATTGTCTTGGTATTTCAGAAACAGCAATCTTGATTGAGGATGCCATTAACAAGAAAACGACTGAAATGAACGTGGAAGGCCCCCTGTACATGCCAGGATTACCTGATAGAGCCTCAGGGGAACTAATGGGTGAAATTGGTGAGCAAGATGATCCCCTGTTTATTCGTCATAAAATTCAGGATGCTGAAGGTAATCCGCTGGTGGGATGTAAAGTGGATATCTGGCAGCCAAATGGAGAAGGCTACTACTTTGTGCAGCGCGAACACCTGCCAGAATGGAATTTTTATGGTCGCTTTACAAGCGACGAAAATGGCGAATTTGATGTAGCCACGGTTGTTCCGGGTGACTATCCCGTTCCATTAACTGGTCCAACTGGAACCATGCTGGATCAACTAGGTCGCCATGGCTATCGTGCCGCCCATATTCATTACAAGATACATGCTGACGGACATGATGAATTTACCACCATGATGTATTTCAATCGTTCACCTTATGTGGATACGGACACTATTTTTTCAGTGAAAGATTTCAGGGTAGACGTTGAAGAGCATACTGATGCAGATGAAATTGCCGCGAAAGGTCTGGAAAAACCTTTCTGCACACTGGATTACACTTTTGTCATTCCCTGAGACCTCAAGTAAGCAGACTTAATCTTGTTTGAATTGCATCAACATAAAACCCAGGCGCTCTTTTTTAAGCCATCTTTCGAGAGACTCGAGGATCGCATCAAAAAAGCAGCGCCTGATCTTGATATCTATCTGATTGATGAGAATGGTCGTTTTACTCATCAGGGTGAAGAAGTCACCAGGGATAAATTGCACCCGGATTATTTCTGGATTCATTCGGAGCTGTTTTTCTCGCCCATTCTGAAGACTTATTTCAAGCTGATGTCCGAATGCAGGGATGTGAAATGGTTGCATACTGTTAATACCGGCCTTGATAAGGGACCCTATCTTGAGCTTCTTCACCACGGTGTACGTATTACCAACAATCATTCCCAGGCTATTGCTATTGCTGAATATGTCATGGCTCATGTTCTGTCCTGGTTTCAGAAATTGCCAGACTATGTCCAGAAGCAGAGTGAGCGATCCTGGAAATATCGACCCTTTCGTGAAATTCATCAGACACGCTGGCTGATTCTGGGTTTTGGCCATATCGGTCACCAGATAGCCAGACGCGCCAAAGCTTTCGGTATTCATATCACTGCAGTGAGACGTGGCAAGTCCGATGACGGCCTTGCTGACGAAGTAGTCAGGATTGATAATATGCAGGAAAGTTTACAGGCAGCTGATGTTGTCATCCTTGCCTGTGCATCCAATGACAGTACCCGGAACATCGTCAATAAAGATTTTCTTGCACAAATGAAAACAGATTCAGTACTGGTCAATATTGCCCGTGGTGATCTGGTGGTTGAAGATGATCTTAAAGTGGCTCTGGATGCGGGTATACCGGCTCATGCCATCCTTGATGTTTTCAATAAGGAACCCCTGCCCGAAGATTCATGGATTTGGCAGCATCCCTCTATTAGTCTCACACCGCACTGTTCCAATGGTGGCAGTGGCATGCGCAAGCGTAGTGACGAGCTGTTTCTGGAAAACCTGAATCGAATTTCCAACGGTCAGCTATTACTGAACGAAGTGTCTGAGAAGGACATTCTCTAATGTCTTCTGTAAAAGAAGAGATTGCTACAGTAGATGTTCAGGGCAGCCCGATGGAGGTCTTCCTCTTCACTCCTGAGGGAGATGGACCCAAGCCAGGTATTGTTTTGGCCCAGCATATTCCTTTGGGACATACCGGGTTAGAAAATGACGAATTTACCCTCACTTCCGCCAGGCGTTTTGCGCAACACGGATATGTAGTTGCAGTACCATTCATCTTTCATTGGTGGCCCAAGTCAGAAAGTATGGACATGAAAAAGGCCGCAAGCAGAGATGACTGGATGGTGCTGGATATGCAGGCTGCATTTGATGTTTTGCTTGCGCAGCAATCAGTCGACCCAAATAATATTGCAATGGTCGGGCATTGCTGGGGCGGGCGGGTAGCCTGGCTGGCGGCCTGTCATATCAAAGAGTTTAAAGCGTTGGCCATTTTTTATGGTGGAAATGTCAAAAAAGGGTTGGGTGAGGGTAGCGTGGCACCTATAGAACTGGTCGGAAATATTTCATGTCCGGTTATTGGTTTTTTCGGCAACGACGATACTAATCCATCGCCGCGTGATGTGGACGAATACAGCGCAGCCTTGTCAAAGGCAGGTATCGCACATGAGTTTCACCAGTACGACGGAGCCGGTCATGCCTTCCAGAATTTTCCGGCGCCCGAGCGTTATCATGAAGGCGCCAGCGAAGATGCCTGGAGTAAAGTTATTTCTTTTCTGGATGAAAGGCTAAAGCAGTCCTAGTCAAAGTCACTACAAGTTGACCACTGGGAACCGGTTCTGGCACCCAGAATGGGAATACAAACAATAAACCACAGGGAGTTACGTGGCTTATTGGATGCAAATGGTGGTGAACTCATAACTTGTCTCAAAACATTGACTGACTGGTCAGTCAGTTTTATAATTTTTCTCTTCTTTGTCAGAAAAAAACAGGTTCCAGGCTTTGGAAGTACTAATAGATCATACTCCCAGCAAGCGCGAAATGCAGAAGGAAGCACGCCGCAATGCCATCATTGATGCAGGTTTTCAGGAATTTGCGCTGTGCGGTTTTACTTCCGCCAAACTGGATGATGTCGCTGTCCGGGCCGGCATTGGGAAGGGGACGATCTATTTGTATTTCGACAGCAAGGAAAGTTTATTTGAGGAAGTGATCCGCAAAAACCTGTTTCCCTTACGCGATGAGGCTCAAAGTCACGCCGATGAATTCCAGGGTAGCGCCACTGACCTTCTTACCATTCATTTTTACCGCATGTATGAAATCTTGCATCAGGGGCATATGCCACAACTGGTGGCCATGGTTATGGGCGAGGCATCCCGTTTTCCAAAAATGGCAGATTTCTTTTTCAAGGAAATTGTCAGCTCCAACCAGGATCTGGTGAGGGGGATAATTCAGAAGGGCGTGGACAGCGGTGAGTTCAGAAAAAGTGCTTTACTGGAATTTACCCAGATTCTAATCGCGCCCGCCATGATCAGTGCCATCTGGCGCTTGCAGTTTGATGCCCATTCTCCTTTGGATATAGACAGATATGCGCAAACTCACATTGACTTTATATTGCGTGGCTTAAAAGCTTAAGCCTGTAATTGCGGCTTAGCAACTGCGTTCAATCAATTACCCATCCCTTTGGTAAATGAAAACGTCCAGGCATCCTTCGGATGCCATGCCGGATGACGCTTTGCTTTTCCGGCCTACGCGAATTCGGAATATGTTGTAGGCTGGAAGAGGCCCGAAGGGCCGTCATCCGGCGAGACCTCCCAAAAAAATCTTATCTGCATCAAGATTTGATTCTCGTCAAACAGGTCGTCATTAGGGCTTCCAGTCACTTCACTATCGGCTTAGATTAGCGGGATTCTTCATGAGGGTTCGTCATGTTTACTCGCTCACCACTTAAGCAAAAATCACTGGTTACACTGTTTTTAATTCTGCTTGCTCCTTGTTCTTTTGCCCAATCCAGTCTGGATGAAAAACTGTTACTGGCATCCCCGGATGTGATCGCCGCAGACGCTGAATTGAATGCGCATATGGAAGGTCTGGCGCAGACGGCTATCAACGACCATTGCGCAGCCTGCCATGGGGCTGATTTGACTGGGCAGACAGGGGTCCCTAATCTGGTCGACTTTGACTGGATCTGGGGCGTGACCGGTTTTGAGATGACCCAGGCAGAAGTGGTCTTTGAAATCATGCAGACGATTCTCTATGGAGTACGCAATGTGGATTGTCCCGACGACATCAAACGTTACGGCGGTTGTCCTGACACGCGTTTTTCACAAATGCCGGCTTATACCGAGCTGAATTTCACAGAAGCACAACTCAACGGGATGGTCGATTACGTCTACAGTCTCGCCGGCAGGGACCATGACGCAGTAGCGGTGGAGCAGGTAGCAGGTCTGACTGAATTATGTGTGGAATGTCATGGTGATACTGGTGCCGGGTATAAACCCTTTGGTGGACCTGATTTAACTGATGATGTGTGGTTATTTGGGGATTCGCGGGAGCTGATTATGGATGTGATTGCCAATGGCATAACAGAAAGTTGCCCGGCGTGGAATACAGTTCTGAGTGCGGCCTCAATAAAAGCCTTGTCAGTATATATCTACAACCAGTCCATGGGGTATTGATTAACTTATTTCGTCCGCTGTTAGTCAGCAGTTAGTCCACTTAGCTACTGCATTTGCTTCGTTACCAGCGCAATGTAATCCCACCTGGAAGAGTGATATTAAAAGGATTGTTAGATAGCCTGTTACCCATGTCCAAAAGCCTGCAAAAATTCATCAGTATTTTCTGGTGATAGCAGGACTATTTTGTTGTTTTCGTAAATTATCTCAATATTTTTTCTTTTGCACTGATACCGGCTGCCCCTGTACTATTGCAGGTCGCAATAACCAGATTTGACATACGCCTCAGGGGATCCACATATGCGCTTTTTATTTAAAACCTTTTTCTTTAGCTTAACCCTGCTTGTTGTTCTGACAGCCTGTAGTGATTCAGGGGATCAGTCCGCTCAGCAAAGCCCTGGCACAGCGCCAGTTGCCTCTCAAGTCACTGCATCAGCAAACAATGGGGCTACTAACGCAGATTATGCCGGCGAGTGGGCATCCTATGGACAAAAT
>Ga0255753_1000090_pt1 | contig 99684 bp, 70 predicted proteins | sample 041ome_10_FD_179953 | JGI IMG/M metagenome (GOLD analysis project Ga0255753, IMG submission 179953) | Coastal salt marsh microbial communities from the Groves Creek Marsh, Skidaway Island, Georgia - 041412US metaG (version 2) | ecosystem: Environmental > Aquatic > Marine > Intertidal zone > Salt...
TAAGACCACGGCTGGCTGCATCTAAAGCACTAGAATAATCTCCAGCGTTTACGTACATTTGAACGCTTTGCACAGCCTCCATGGCTGGCATGAATTTCATGCTGTTTTCGTCTTCGACGCCGGCGTCCGTCTTGCTTTTCAGCCACGTCAACTTAGACGCTAGTTTACCTTCCCTAGCGTTGATAACTTGACAACGTAAGGTCCGTAAGTCTATGTTTGCCCGCGTCGTGGCGACGGCAGAGCTCACACTAGGTTGCGACGGAAGAGCCCGAACAGAGTCTAAAGGCGTTTCGAGCGTCGTCCAGGGTGTTTGAGCGTCTTTTTTCGCTAAATGTATAATAATGTTTTGTTTCTCCACTCTAAAACGTGAGTTTTGAGGTACGATTACGCTGAATAAGCGTTTCAGATGCAGAACGTGCGTATCCTTTACACTCGACTCAGTTGGTGTCACCATGGGAATTTCAATCAAAGCGCTCGTTTCCGTACACGTCAAAGAAGTTGCACTATAATTCACCTCACCCATTGTGCTCATAGAAACTGATATACGAATCGCATCACGGTTGTCATACCAAGAAAAGCTCTCAATTTTCTGACGAGTGCCGACATTTGAACGCGCCTCCTCTGTCACGGACAAGAGCGCCGGGGGCTTCAACTCGATTCCTCGCGCATTAATTATTCGTTGCCGACGTAACTCTTGATTGGGATCAGTCTTAGTGAGTTCATATTGTACCAAGTCAATCGCGCCTTGAGTCATATGGTTACCAACAAAGTTTGTTGTCGGCCCCGACTGTGGCTTCTCGTAACCAGCAGGACGTTCAATCAATGTACCGTCGCTCTTCTGCTCCAGGGCATCGTATCCTTTGCTCGCACCGGGTCCTTTGTCGATTCTATATGGCCCACCGTGGGGATCTTTCGTCCAAACGCTCGGATAATGCTTTCCGTATTCCTTCTTTTCTCCCGTCTTGACGTCGCTCTCCTCGATCTCACCATCAACGTTGTCGGCGTCTCTGCCGAACTCTCCTCCGTTCTGTTTGAACGTCGCCCACGCTTGAGCTTGCTTTGCGCCATCTGATACTGTGTCGAGCGTTGGGTTATACGCGTGCATCTCTCGCGTGCGAAATGTAACGACGTTGGTTGCGTTTCGCGTCGGGTTGAGAGAGCGTTACACTTCCGTTAAAGCGTTTTTTTTCACATGGGAAACAAGAGTGGACAGAAGTTATCTAGTTTTTACAACAACAAAGCTATTTGACTCTTTTCTTGCGGGCTAAAAATCGCGCACGTGCGGCGGCTATTTCGTCTTCGCCATTCTTTCTTTTGCTATCGTCTCTAACTATTGTGCTCGCATCTTGCGACTGAGAATGAACCGACAACGCGTCAACCTCAGTCATCACGCCGCCACTGAGGCGGCAGATGTCAACTGTTTGGGCCAACAGAGTCCTTTCCTTGGCGATCCATCGCGGTTCAATTTTTAACACGTGCCGCATAAATGGCCTTGATGTCGTAATCAACTCATGATAGATGATCCATTCTGGTAACAGGCCATCGGCATCCGCGAGCTGTCGCGCCATCGGCGGGTGTACCTGCGCGAGAACGGGGTTCTCACCCAAAGTTCGATAGCCATTGTGATTTGGTAATCGATGAGCAATTTTTGTGACAAAACCAGCACATAATGACTGTCGCATGGCATCGATGTTACGATCGTATTCTCTGTGTCGACGCTCATGAAAGAGTCCAAGAAGTTGACGGCGAATATCTCGCGCAAAATCCATGCCGCGGTCTGATAGCGCATATTTTCCATGAAAATCTCGCTTATACCCACTCAACTGCCACGCTTGATAAATCCGAAGCAACACGACGTGGTCACCTAGTAGAAAATCTTCTTCAGAGACGATGCCTACTAATGCGTTTGATGCGTTGCCAGTGAAAATGCGCTCAACGCTCAACATGGCGCACACGGTTGCGGTCTCCACGATACAATCTAATCGCTTCGCTTCAACCATCGCCCGCGCCAAACACGGTTCAAGTGGTAGCGAACTCATATCTCTACCAATCGAGGTCACTTTCCCATCACAGTCTATCGCACCAATGAGGTATAACTGGCGAAGCGCGTCAGCAATGAGCAGCGGTTCCGGAGGATCAAGAAACTCAAACCCCATGACATCTAGTCCCTGTAAATTCAAAGTCTTGAGGTAAAGAATTGTTCCAACAAGCGAATTACGTTGTATCTCGGGTTTCTGGATTTTTGGCATGTCTAGTTCCAAGTTTTCTTTCGTGTAAAATCGAAAACAATACCCTGGCTGCGTGCGTCCAGCTCTGCCTGCGCGCTGCTTTGCCTGTACTGCACTGATGGAAACAACTTTCAAGGTCTCCATTCCTGTCATAGCATCGTACTCGATTTGTTTTACCACCCCAGGATCTACGACATAAACGATTCCTGGCACAGTCACTGAAGTTTCCGCAACGTTTGTCGATACAATCACTCTGCGGACATTTGTCGCGTGCGGTTGGAATACTCGGGCCTGCATGGATGGTGATAGAGACGCGTAGAGAGGTACCACTTGGATATATGGACAAGCGCCTTCGGCACTTATTGATTGTACTTTGTCATTAATTCGCTGAACAGCCCTTTCAATCTCTTCTTGACCAGTCAAAAATACAAGAACATCGCCTGGTGGCATATTCATATGAATATCCAGCACAGTTTCAATTGTGCTCTCAAAGTACGAACGAGCAGCCTCTGTGGCGTGAGCAATTTGAACTGGAAAACTACGTCCATGAACATGATACACTGGGCATTCTCCAAAGTACGCTGAAAACTTTTCACTCTCTAAAGTTGCTGACGTAATCACAAGCTTCAGCGCGGGATAACGGGTCGAAACGAGCTTTTTAAGTAAACCAAACAAGATATCGGTGTTTAACGACCGCTCGTGTGCTTCGTCTAGCATGATTATGGAGTACTTTGACAGCGAATTATCGGTCAAAAATTCGCGCAAGAGCGTGCCATCGGTGAGGTATTTGATTCGCGTAATTTTTGACGTTTTGTCCTCAAAACGTACGCAGTACCCAACTTCCTCGCCGACTTTCACTTGCATTTCTTCCGCCACGCGACGCGCAACAGATACAGCAGCCACGCGACGTGGTTGTGTCACGGCAATCGCCAATCCCTCCGTGCAGACACCATGTTTGAGTAAAATTTGCGGAATTTGAGTTGTTTTCCCCGAACCGGTATCCGCGAGCACGAGCACGCAAGGATTGGCACGCACTATTTCTGCGACGTCGCGCGCGTGCCGACACACGGGAAGCACCTCATCACAGGCACCACCATCGGTGTTACCACTGTCGTTCATAGTGGCGTCGTCATCTATCGCCCACTGCGTCTCATCCGCCAGATTGTGTCGCTCAAAGAAATTTGTTGCCGTCGGATGTACGACGACAATGTGATGACGACGATGTAGTAGCGCGGCGCCGACCTCATTCGTCACCGCGCATGTCGAGCCTACGCGCGGCAGCCCGAGAGGCGCTGGCGAGGAAGAAAGGCTTGGATGCAAAGCGTGGCTCGGTTCCATCGACGGAGGCGGTGATACAACCGACGACGGCTTCAAATGTAGCGGTGAACAAACGTGCGGCCCAACGCGATGTGGAAGAGCCGAAACTAGCGGCGCAGAAACCTAAAGCGTCGAGATGGGGGTCGGACGACGACGAGGATGACGAGGAAGAGGACGACGGTGTAGCTGATGGCGCACGCACGGCTGAAGATCCGGCCACGACTGGAGAAAAGGCATACATGGAGAAGATGTTGGCGGAAGCAAACTCTTTTGCGGCGGCTCAGCGCGATAAAGCAGACGGGCACCAACAGTCGAACGATCGAAAGAAACCAGCAGTGGTGGACCCGAGACAATTTCTAGCACCGTCTCCAAGTGCCAGTGATGAAGAAAACGTACGATTGACTTCAGACCAGGCGGATCCAGAAGAGCTCGTCAACGAGTTGTCCGAGCTTGCCTCTGTTGACGACGCAGAAGAGCATCTGATGGCCGGTCCATCTCGTCCTAGCACAATCGAGCTTGCTGATGGTGATGAATTAGATGAAGATATTGCTGGTCCGGCGCGGCCACCGATGATGAGCGAGGTGAGTGAAGCAATTGAAGCAGACGAGGGGCCACAGCGCGTTACGGAAGCTGAACATCCCTCGCGTGAAGAGGGTCCATCCCGGCCTGTGGTTCACATGCCAGGGCTCACTAAACGTCCACTAAATATGTTGCAAGGTTGTAGAAGTGTTGATGAATTCGAACGATTGAATAAGATTGATGAAGGGACGTATGGGATTGTGTTTAAAGCTCGTGACAAAACGACCGGTGAGGTGGCGGCGTTGAAAAGGGTGAAAATGGAGAAAGAAGTTGATGGCTTTCCTCTCACAGCGCTCAGGGAAGTTAATATATTGCTATCACTTGATCACCCGAGCATAGTCAACGTTAACGAAGTCGTCATTGGTACTTCCTTGACAAGCGTATTCATGGTCATGGAATACGTTGAAAACGATTTGAAAGGCATCATGAATCAAATGGCCCAGTCATCTGCTCCAAGGTTTACGATTCCCGAAGTTAAAGCGCTCATGATACAACTTTTCAGTGGTATAGCGTATTTGCACGAGAATTGGATTCTTCATCGCGACTTGAAAATGACCAATATATTGGTCACCAACTCTGGCGAGTTAAAAATTTGTGACTTTGGTCTAGCGCGGCAATACTCCGAACCTTTGGGGATGTATACTCAACTAGTTGTTACACTCTGGTATCGTGCGCCAGAACTTTTGCTAGGCGCTAAAACCTACGGCCCAGCTATTGATGTGTGGAGTCTTGGTTGTATTTTTGGAGAGCTGCTCTGTGGCAACCCATTATTTAATGGTAGAGCTGAGATTGATCAATTGCATAAAATCTTCAAGCTTCTCGGGACACCGAATGATAAGATATGGCCGGAATTTAGTTCACTCCCGAGTATTGAAAAGGTTACGTTTGCTGAGCAACCTTATAACAAGTTGAGACAGAAGTTTCCTCGCGACACAACTGGACTGAGTGACAATGGTTTTGAGCTGCTCAATCGTTTATTAACGTACGATCCAGCTAAACGGTTCACGTGCGCGGCAGCATTGGAGCATCCATTTTTCAGTGAATATCCAGCGCCGCAAAACCCACGATTCGTCGACGAAGCTTAGACACATGTCCCATGTTAGAAATATTGGAGACTTTATTGGTCTGTGCGATGCTGATGACCTCTACAGACCTCAGTAGTACACGCGTAGTAAATATTTGTATAGCTTCTTAGCCAAGTTTTTAGAGCTCATCATAGGGCGTACGACTCATGAGCTACGTCAGTCGATCCTCGGCTGGCGCTTCTACTCGCTCTGCCTCCTACTCAAAGCGCAATCGAAGTAGTCAACCTAGTACGCTTCGGCTGGTTTCAGTTTCACGTTCTAGACGATACTCTCGATCGATTCAGGGCAGTGGGGAGTCTTATGAGTTACCGGAACGAATTAGCTCAATACCAACAGTGGTCTTGGAGCGAGTACAAACTAGCAAAGCCCCTCGAGCACGATTAATTCTGGTACCAACTGCCCACGTAAGCTCAGCTTCAGCAGACGATGCTCGACGGATAATTACGACGCTCGGTCCGGATGTAGTGGTGCTCGAGTTATGCGACGAGCGAATCGATGGTGTATTGAAGCGTTTGAAGTATAGTTCTGATAACAAAATGGTCCAGAACACGCTTGTACCACGACGAGTACGCGTGAATGGTTTACCTTCACACACCCTTCCAGGAGTAACCGACGAGTCTACTTTGTTGGCGCGTTTGCGGACGTCAACAGGGGTTCCAGTTTCTGAGGATGACATCATGCGCGATGCTACAGAGCTCATGAACAGTGGCTTGTTTAGAAGAGTTCAAGTGCACGTTTCTCGGGGTGAAGTCTCCGACACTCGCCCAAGCACTATACGCTGGCGAGGTGGCACAACTCTTGAGGTCCCTGTTTCAGAAATTGTATTCACGGTGGAGCCAGTAGAGCTCGAATTAACTTCAGATATTCAGTTTCGTTGGGATTCGCCTGATTGTTTGACAGGATCTTATCGAAGTGAACAAGAGTCAGAGTTAGAAATAGTACGTAGAGCGGGCACACTCATCGATTCGCACGCCGTCGGCGCATCCATGACAAGTGAGTGGGAAAGCGGGGCACTACGCGCAGCGCTGTTGATTGCAGTCAATGAACGCTTACAAAGTAAATATATCGCGCGCATAGTCGAAGAAAACGGGGCGATTATTGTGTGCATTAATCGTAAAGAGTCGGACGAAAATAGGCAAACTCGTAGCGAAAACGTCGACATGGACTTGCGAAACATCTTTTCCGTTTCACACAAGGATAAGATCGATACAAAATTGAGTGATGAGTTTTCATTGAGCACGAAAATCGTCAGTACTATCTTAAACTTGGTGGAATCATCGATTTCGGCAAAAGTCGAGGTACAAGATGGGGAAGAAATAGCCGCAGCGCTGGCGGCGGCGTTTGAAGCGCGGACTCGCGTGACGTACCTGGCTGACCGTAGTATGTCGGAAACGTTCAAGTCGTTTGATCAAGTTTTCGCAAAAATTACTTCTGGCAAGAAGCGCATGATAGTGCGCTTATTACTGAAATCACTGTGGAGTTTGATTGCAGTACAGTTTCAAAGTCAGATGGAAGTACGTGGCGCTATTGAAACGGAACGCCTCGCCCTCGCGAGCGGCAGCGACGTGCAAATGGCACCATACATGCGAGAAGTGTTCATAGACCAAAGAGACGACGTACTGTTCGATTGTTTTTGGAAAGCAAGTGTCGGTGTGGATTGTCACAAGCCTTGTTTCATAGCTACCGACGAAGACACGTTTGAGTATTTGACCGGCGCCGCCGGCGCGCGCGCACGTAGCGATAGTGCGTGTATAACCATCGTAGGCATCATCGGTGCCGCTCATGTTCCAGGAATCATTCACAGATGGAACAATGCGTGTGCTGAATTGTAATTTTATCTTGTAGTCGACATCACGTGTTCGATTGGCGACGCGCGTTTCGCGCGCGCAAAACGTGCTAGGTTTTAGATCCAAGGTTCATAATTAGGTGGACACTGACCCACTCGATCGAGGGGGTCGGGACCAGTGGAACGAGGTGGCCATCGAACGCGTCGTCGTCGGCACCGGGTGCGCGTGCGACGACACATCGAAGCTTGCGCTGGCGTATGACCGGTGAAGATCGCTCTAAAAACGATCTAAACGCAACTTCACGTCTCGGAGATATCGATTGGAAGGTACGGAAGTCGTCTCGCACGAACGCTTGCGCGACGCGGTCGAAGCCGCCGGCTGATGACGGGGATTAATTACCCTCGGACGAATAGGGTCTTTCGCGCGCGACGGGGGATTAAGGGCGACGAACGAGAGCGAACGACTCGTTGTCTGCGCGTGATGGATGTGAAAATATTTCGTTCAACCGTGTGATGCGTTTGGTCGTGATGCACGCGATCGCATCGTCATCGGTGGGCATCAATCTGTCGAGCTCAATAGCAGGAGTGTCTTTGAGAGCCTCTCTACGCGTTGTCGAAACTTTTCATTAACTGACTTGAACGTTGTGCTTCGCGCGCACAGCTTCACCAAGTGGTGTCTAGCGATAAAGTCGCGAGTATCGATCAGTCTTTGGTCAGGTTACAACTTCATCTCGAAGAACCCACAAACACAAGACGAGAAATCGCCCTTGAGTTGTCACGTGAAGAACTCGAACGCGTCATCAACAAACTTGAAAACGCTAAAACAGCGTTAGATCAATTGAAAGAGCAGTAAAACAACATGGTTTCTGTGACCACGAAAAAGTCTGTCGCTGCACCTACGGGTGAAATCGCTGCCTTCGCGAAGAAGTCACAACAGTTCAAGTTGGAGGGTGACGTGTTGTTCGCCAAGCAAGAGATTGGGCAAGCATTGGATAAGTACACGAAGGCCCAGCAACTTGCGCTTAGTGGAACCCCAGAATTCGCGGCTATTCTTGCAAACAAGGCCGCGTGCTGGTTGAAGGCTCGCCGCTTCGAAGAAGCGCTCGCCGATTGCAACCTTGCCCTCGAGGGTCAGCCCAACTTCAAACCAGCTTTGCTTCGCCGTGCCACTGTGTACGAGACGTGCAGTGTGTTTGCTCATGCCATAAATGATCTTGAGCAAATTTTGCAGCAAGATCCGAGAGACGAATCCATTAAAGCGCGTCTCATGAAGGTGAAGAAAGCTCTCGCTATACAGGAAAAGCAGAAACGCGCGGCTGGACCGGCTGGTCTCGGCGGCGCAAGCGTTTCTCGCAACGCCGCTCAAGCAAAGCAGCAACAACTTCAAGCGCAGCGTGCTCGTCAACAGTCGCAGCAAACCTTGTTCACGTTCAGTACTACTTGGAAGGGTGAAACTAAAGAGATTCAATTGCCTGTGACTTTGACTTATGCTGATTTGCGGGCGGCTATTAAGAAGGAATATGGTATTGAAAATCATATCATTGTCAAGTACAAGGACTTCGACGGCGATTTTGTCACCATCTCGTCGCGTATGGACTTACGAGCAGCGCTGACGAACTTTGCAGCGGTGGCTGAACGCGAAGCCAAGGAGACGGGTGAGAGACCTGGATCACCCATTCCAGTTATTCATGTTGAAGCGTTTCCGTCTACGGTCGAAGTCGTCGAAACGCCAGACTTGGTTCAGCCCGACGTGTTGGGAGAAAACGAGGAGCAAGGAGATGACGTGATTGAAATTGACGAGTGGTTGCTCAGTTTTGCGACTCTATTCCGCAAGGCTCTTGGCGATGCGGCACCCAAGGAGGGCTCTCTTGAACTTCGCACTGTCGGCCTTGAAAAGTGCTGCGAAACCTTGGAAGCTACTGTCGGTAGCCCTGAAGCTCGCGCGCTCCTTAAGGCTGCGAGCGACAAGTTCCAAGAAGCTGCCGCTGCTGCGATTTTCAACTGGGGTAACGTTTTTGCATGTAATACGCGTAGAGTGATTGATGCTTGTGAGCCGCAAAGAGAAGACGGCGCAGGCTCGACTGATGAAGCACTTGCAGTCGCGGCAAAAACGCAAATGGCTGCCCTCGATGCGGACTACGAAAGATGCATCGAGCGTTTCCAAGAAGCTCTCAAGATTAAGAGCGACTTTTTTGAGGCTCCTATTACTTGGGGTCAACAAGCTTTTGAGCGCGCCAAGCTCTACCATCACTTGGCCAAGGACAGCACAGGAGGTGCAAAGAGCGAAGCAGAAAAGACTGCCGACGAAATGTTTGCTCTTGCGATCACGAAGTATCAAGAGGCGATGCAAATGTTGTCTCCTGCTGAAAGAGATGTTGTGCTCACGGAGAACTCACCTGAAGCTGGTGGCGTCAAGGCGCAAATATTGATTCTCTGGGGTAACGTGCTTTACGAGCAGTCTCAAGTGAAGCAGTCTCGCGGCGATAAGAAGTGGAAAGCGGATACCGAAGCCGCCGTGGCAAAGTTCAACGAAGCTGGTTGCTCCAAGGATGATATTAAGCGCGCGCTTATGAATCACGCCAGTGAGGAGTGGAAGAACGAGGAGGAGGCCGCGAAGGCTGCCGGCGCCAAGTAAAAACTGCGCGCGATCGTCTGACAACGCACAAGAAATTTAGTTCAATAGTAACACACCGCGCCTTTTAATTAATTTAATTTGTCGCATTGATTTTCTAAATCTTACATTACATAGCGCGTTTATCAAAGAGTACAAGTCTTCGATTGATTAAGCACCGACGGGAACGTTTGAAACAATCAAGTCATTCATCTCAGGGACACTCTTAATCACCAAACCGTGTTCGTTGGCAAGGTGAAGAGCACAAATGAACGCCATATGAACACTGATATCCTCTACGTGACCAGCAGGATTGTTAATGGGGAAGTCTCGGAGTATTTCGTTGAATGAATGTTCTTCGTCGCAAGACTTTGATTCCTCAAGATTTCTCCATAGCGTTTGCTTCAACGCTCGCACGTTCACTTGCTTGGAAGTTCGAGCGTAATTGACTTCAATCTTCTCCACGCGTCTTGGTGCATCAACGAAATCACCGTCTTCATTATCATCTTCATCATACCACCCACCAGCTTCGCCCACAATCTCTTCACCGTTGTCATATTCATCGCCGATGTCGTCTTCGGCGACAAAGCCTTGATCAAGCTCTGGAGCCATCGTAGATTCATTGTTCGACAAACCGGTGACATTCTGAGACTTTAAGAATAGTTTGATCAAATTTGTAGGTTCATAACCAAGGTCTGGTGGTAGAAGAGTATCAGACGCACTCGGTACTGACGCAAGCAACAAATCATCCTCGTCAACGGCAAGTTCAAATCTTCTCTCATCAAGTTCGCCGGGATTGTCAAAGTCATACGTAAGCTCACCTTTGGCTCGCTTTTTAGATCTGTTTTCAGTATCTTCACCATCGCCACTGGACTTTGGACGCGGCGGGGCACGGAATTGCCAATGCGTTGGTCCTGCCCAACCCATCTTGCCACCCAAACCAGACGTGACAATCCACTCCAAACCGCCTTCTTGAGTAGATAAAACAGCGTCGTTGTCCATTCCTTCGTGAGAAGGCTCTTCTTCGATACCCCAATTTTCTTCACCAAATCCGTCGTCGCCAGTCGCCCAATCTTCAGGTGTTTCTTCAAGCACCTCTTCGTCTTCGTCATCATATTCGGCAAAATTGATTCCCTCGAGCGACGAACCAGTAAAGAATGAGCCGACCCCCTCGACTTCACCATTTTCTTCACCAGCCTTTGTAGGTGCAACGCCAGTAACCTCAGTGAGCATGACTTGCACTTCATCAATGGAAGGCGTGATACGTGACACCGATGACATGGCAGCAATAGCCGCTTCGATTGATGCACGCAAGGACGAGAGGTCGAGCGTGCCCGCGAGCGGCGCGTCTTCGCCTTTGGTGTAATCCGGAACCTCCTCAGAATCAAAGCAAATGTTGCAACCTTTATGAACAGCCAAGTTAGTCAGTAAAAGACCCGAAGCACCGCCTTCATCAAACATAGCACTCGTCTTTTGAAAGAGAGGATCGACGACTAGCGTTTCGTCGAGCTGCTTCAATGAGTGTGCCTCGGGCATCTCCAAAGTATTCACTGTGGCCCGGCGTTTCTTCGCCTTTGCCGCGTCACCATCCTCAGGCAATTCACTTCCTTCGGCACCGTCGCCCATACCTTGTCGTCCATCGCCTTCATCTTCGCCAGCTACAGACACTTTATTCATACCGCCCAACATCTTGAACGTTTCGCTGTGAAATGAGTCTACGCGAGACGCATAAATTTTCACACCCGCCTCAAGCGTGCAACTCGCCTTTTGGAAGTTTGTTTGATTATCCTCATCTTTTTCGTTCTTCACGATATCACTGATATGGTCAATGAGTGCCAAACTCCACGTGTTCTTTGCGTTGATTTTGTTCTCCGACGCGAGCTTGATGCAGTTCGTGTACAAGTTCAACACCGCTTCTGCAGAGAGCTTTTTCACTGGCTTTGCTGGCGGTGCGGGTGCACCAGTGAGTTCTTCGATCTTGCTCGTCTTCTTCTTTGGCGCAGAATCCACGTTTTCATCGAGCTCGTTCGTGAATGACCGTCTCAACTCTTCCGTGGTTTCCCGCGAGAGTAACGATTTTTGTCGTTCCAACGTGTCATCGTTCGGTGATAATAACCCCACTGGTCGCGGTGATCGGCTCAGCGGTGTCTTCTTACGACCCCCCTTAACTTTTTGGTTGTGTGGGGTGAGTACTCCGGACATCTCTCACGTCTCTCCCGCGCACGACGACGACGTGTGCGGTGCCACATCGCGCGCACCAACGGCGAGAGACGAAACGTTTGTTCCCCTTTGTGACGCATGATTTTAGCACAGGGTCTCAGAGGGGGTGCAAACATTATATTGTGTCCAAATGAAGTGTATAAAGGGTTGAAATTAAATCACCCCAGAAGTCGGACATTCGGCGTCATCCACCCGACATCACCGGCGACCCGACCGCGTCGTGGTGTCGTGGTCGTGTCGTGGCGTTCATGCCACACGTCGTCGTCGTCGTCGTCGTCGTCGTCGTCGTCGTCGTCATCCATGCGAATCGTTGGGGATTTACTTCGGACCCTCATCTCCTCACGTGTCACCCATCGCACCGCACCTCACGCGTCACTCGCACGCACGCGCGCGCACACCAGTCGCTCGTCGTCGACCGCGACGTCGTACGTCATCACCATCTGCAGGCGACAAGCGAACACGGAGTCGTCGACGATGCGAGGGGTGAAGAAGGAAAATCTCCCAACAAAAGTGTGCGTGACGTGTGAGAGACCATTCACGTGGAGGAAAAAGTGGGAATTGTGCTGGGATGAGGTGACGACGTGCAGTAAGAGTTGCAACGCAAAGCGCCGAGCGGCGAAACAAGGCGCCAGTGCCGCCGAGCGAGGTGAAAATGACGAGGAGGAGGAGGACGATGATGATCGATCGAGTGGTTCAGAGGGTGTGAAAAGTGAAAGAGCAAAGCATAAGGCAGCCGTTAAAGCACAAAAAGCGAGCCGGCGGGCTCGGTTAGAGTTCAACGGCGACCCTACGAGTGGTCAAAAGAGCTGCGACGAGTGCAATAGTCTAGTCAACGAGCTCATACGGTGTCAAACGGATGCGTCAAAACGCTGGAAAATGGTTTGCGGTAAATGTTGGGTTAAAGTTAGCGGTGGTGTAGTCGATGGCGACCCAGAGCACCCGTTTTATCGCTATGGAGGTCTGTGGAAAAACAGGCGCGCTCAAAACTCCACTGAAGATTTTGCACCTGTAAGTGGTGTAGAAGCCGCATAGCGCTCTAGAAGGACATTTTAACATTTTAGAACTAGTCGTCTAACTACTACAATCATCGTCTAAATCATCATACACTGGCTATGGCACTAGCTATGGCACAAGTGGAGAAGTGTGCACGCACAGTAGTCTGCACTGCTCTTGGACCCAACTCTTTCTGCAAGTCACGGATTCGATCGAGGCGCTCGAAACATCCAGGCATCGGCATCAACGTCTTTTGCTATCATTCTCAATTCATCCATGGTCCGTTTAACCGCAACGGTCTTCACATCGGCCCGCATCGTTTGCTCTTCTCGTTCTCTGGACAAGGTTTCAGACACCACATTACCGTCGTTTTTCGCTCCCGACGCCGCGGAATCGTCCGCTCGTGGCGTTTGAAAATCGGCATTGACGCGTCTATCGCCCATGGAGGAAGGTGTCGCCATCGAATACGCGCCTTACGCGCGCGCGTTTTGAGGAAACTCTCGGGCCAATTTTCGGCGTGGCTTCTGAGTTTTTCACTCCCTGGGAGCCTTTTGAAACGGTGTCACGGCGAGCGCGACTTCAAAACACGACTTTTGGCGCTCATCGCGCGCACGAGTGCGAAGCCGCGCGTAATGGCTTGAAATAATATTCCCATCACACATTCCATCGATAGATAAGGAAAAATACAACCCAGCGACGGCACAGAGGCGATGGAAAGCACGCATGTTGATGGCAGTTGCCACACTCAGGACCGAAATACTTTGGCGTCCGTTTCGCGCGTACTGACGGATGAAGAGGAAGTTGAAATCTCAGAACTCTTCAAGAGCATGAGGGGTTCATCCATAGAAGGAATCACCTCTCTAGCTCGAGCTTTGAGGAGCGAGTTGAAGGACACCGAAGACGCCATAGTGAACACGTTAGAGAATACTGGTAGCACGATGGCGTCGTTGTCAGAGTACGTATCCGAGGTCGAACGGTCGTTAGAAGATGTCAACGCGTGGTCGACAGTGTTCGAGACGAAGCTCATGAACATGCGTGGGAATATTGAAATCATCAAGAACAGAAGTGATGAGATTGAGGCGACGGCAACCAACAAGGGACGCTTGGTGGTCGCCGTGCGCTCTTTACTACAACAGTTGACATTGCCAATCAACGCCGTAGACGTGCTTGAACACAGCCAGATAGATGCTGAAGAAGAAATATTTGCCGTCTGCGTCGCGGCTAAAGAGTTACTGACATTTCAGAACAAACTAAGGTACGTTGAACCTTGAGGTGTTGACGTTGAACGTTTACTCACACGTTTCCTCGTGCAGGCATGAATTACCTCGCAGCACTAGTGGCATGCTCGCCACACGAGAGGCCCATGAGAACGTAAATTATCTCATACAACGTTTATTGGCCAGAGTATTCGAGAGCTTCCATTCAATTACGGAGGTACAGGCGCTCAAAAGAGAAATAAGTAAAGTCGGCGAAATCGATTGACAATTATTTAGGAATGGAGTGCACGTACGATTCTTGAAGCAAGTAAAGGTGGGAAAACATTATGGAACCCACCCCATAGGTATGTCGATCACATGTGCGATGTATCAAAAAGTATTTCTCAATAACTTTTACGAATCGCAGTGAATTAAATAAATTCGAGGAATTATTTCGAGTGCTTGGAGAATTAAATGCATCTGCTATGAGTCATTTTGCCCACCAATATTGCATTTGCTGGGCTAAAGTAGTGCAGCACGACGTGATGATCACTATGAAGGCCGTTACTGAGCGCATGCTGTCACCCGATGGGATTAATGTGAGTAATCTCTCAAATTTGTTTGAATTCGGGGTAATTAATTAATAATTCCATATTCAGGTTGGTGCCACTGATTTAACGCGTATGATGCAAAGTATGAGTGTCATGATTGATATCGAAGCTGATTATGTGATGAGAATGTTTGATTTCGCAACGGAAATGCGGGAAATGTATACCAGAGAATTAATTACCGGTGTAGAGGAAACTCTTCTCAGTTCTATTGTTACTGCATGTCGCAAGGACGGAGCTTTGTCGTTACCGCTTTTCGTACTTACAGATTTCTGTTCATGTAATCTTGGTGCTGCTATCAGTGCCGTGCTTTTTGAGCTCTTGCACAACGCTCAGGTACGCACTTAAGATTTAACTTTTGTGACGAGTTGATTAATTACTTTTAATTATTTCGTAGGTTACAATCAATGGACAGCTATCCCGCTTCGTGGGCGAATTAATTCAGCAACTGAATAATAGTTCATCTGCGAATTCTGCAACCGGGAATTCGCAAGGAGAATACAATTTTCCCATGCATGAACTTGATGAAATTCGGCGAATAATTAATTTTTCTCAACATCTACGTCAAGCACAACGCACGGAGCTGAGAATCTCGCTGGAGTCATGTCTTGAGGCACTGTGTGAAGCCGCATGTAAGCATATTGAAAAACTTGCGGCCGCAGCGTCAAAAAGGTAAGCTTTCATGTATTTTCCTGTTGTTGAGGGTTGAATGTAACTCTTTGTCCAGGAACGACCGCGTGCGTTTACAGGGATACTTTTCTCTTGCATGTCACTTGTCGCTTGGTGATGGGCAGGATGAGCCTCTGGCGGCTATAAGTTCGCACATCAAGCAGAGTATGGCAAAAGTGAGTGCAGATTACGTTTCTGTCATTTGCGAAAAGCATTTCGGCAGCTTCTTCGCGGATGTGTACACAAGACTTGCAGACCCAAGCGGCGTGCGCGTGGCAAACTGGCAGGTGCAGTTGCTCAAGTCATACAAGCTCGCCGTACCAAATGTCCGAGGCTTTGAGAAGATTTCCGAAGCGGTTTCAAAGACCATGATGAAAGATCTCATTCATGGCAAACTCTGTATTCTAATCTGGTCCGTGGTTGAAGAGTACATCATCCAGGCTCTCTCGGCGCTCGAGAGCAACCCACTTGTTTTTGGAGCTGGCTACACTGCGGCGGTATCCATCGACGATGTTCGGCGTGTACTTTCGAAAATATTGCGCGCATTTGGAAAAACTTGAGCTAGGATATAACTTAGTATTAGTATACAGTAGTAGCTAGAGATTTTACAAACGTGGTGAGCACAAAGACCAAACAAAATCAATCGTCGAAGCTCGGCGAGTTCGGGGCGACTATGCCGAAGTATAGCATCACCAACGCTTCCTCTCCAGTGGGTGTAATCTCGTGCGGCTCCTCCGGTCCTACATTCACGCTCACTCCAGTCTTTAGGTAAATTATCTCACGCGGTTCGTCATTCACGTCGGCGCCTGGGGACCAGACTTTAAAGCGTCCGCCGCCGCTGAGAACCATAAAGACTTCGTATTTGGTAGGATGCACGTGTCGCTCGATAATTTGTCCAGGCGGAAGCGCTACATGTGAAAGGTTTGTAATTCCGGGAATTTCGTCGTACTTCAGCAAGTCGCGCACGATCTCACTCGTTGCCTGGTGATGTAGCGGCCGAGCTGGAACGTTGTCTAAAGACGAGGCACGAATCTTAACCGCTGGGTACGCGCCAGGCGCCGATACGAGGTCCTCGTGCGGACGTAACCGTTCAGGGTTTATAATACTCTCGCATGACATCGCGCGTACTCAAGTTGTGTCGTGCGCTCGAGTGGGGTTATTTGCGCTGGGCTGGGTCCGAAACGCGCCAGAATGAAGCGCGCGTCGAAAGACGAGGCCACACGACCGCCACCCTGAAACGTCTAGTTCTGGGCGTCAGCGGTGTGTGCGAGTTCGCGACGCGAATCACGTAGTGAGGGTGTAGAGCATCGCGTCGTCCGAGGCTGATGTCTTCTCCTCGTCGCGTGCTCGTGCTGTATGGCTCAGAAACAGGCAACGCCCAAGACGTCGCCGAACGCATCGTGCGCGAAGCAAAGGCGAGGCACTTCTCGCCAATCGTCATGCCCATGGATGCATACGACATTCGCTTTTTACCTGGCGAACAGAGAGTAGTGTTCGTGACGTCTACCACCGGGCAAGGCGACGAGCCGAGGAATATGAAAAGCTTCTGGAGATTCTTATTGAGAAAGAGTTTGGCAGCGACGTCGTTGACTACCGTCTCCTATGCGGTATTTGGATTGGGGGATTCTGGCTATCAGAAATATAATGTTACAGCGAAGAAACTTTTTCGGCGGTTAGAAGGGCTTGGAGCGAACGCAATTCAAACGCTTGGTTTGGGAGACGACCAGCACCCACTCGGGTACGAGGCGGCGTTGAACCCATGGTTAGGTAACCTTTGGAAGGTGATGCGGGAAGCGTGCCCTTTGCCTATAGACTTGAAAGATCCAACGGACCAGGAAATTGCAAATGCTCCGCTGCCAGATTCTCGATTCATGGTTGACATTGTTGAACCTCCAAGCAGTACATCTGAGCGACCACGTTATGAACGCCTCACTGAAGCGCAGCAAGCGCTACGACTGGCAGTCGCAGCAGCTGATGCTAGCGACGCAGGAACGTCGTTCTCATTAGAAGATTACAACTTAAAACAGCGCTGTAGAGGATGTGTCTACGACGGAATTGTGGTGGAGAATAAGAGTTTGACAAGTCAAGACGCAGTGAAAGAGGTGCGTCATTTGGAATTTAAACCGCAAGAAGCTTGTGAATTAGCATATGAGGCTGGCGATATTTTGGGAATCATACCACTCGCGGTAGACGTCGATTGTCCTAAACTTCTATCGCTCATCGGACGTTTGGGGATGGACCCCGAGGGATGGGTACGTGTGTATCCATCTTCCACACCTGAAATGAAACACTCGGTGCCGTCTGTTCAAGTGAAATATCTCATAGCAGGCGCAATTGATATTGATTCAGCGTCACCAAGACGTTATTTCTTTGAAGTCATGAGTCACTTTGCGGGTTCGTCACTCGAGCAAGAGCGTCTTCAGTATTTTGCTTCCGCGGAGGGTGCGGTGGACTTGTACAAGTACAATCAACGTGAGCGTAGAACAGTGTTTGAATTTTTTGATGATTTCCCATCTTTGAGCCCGTCTATGGCATGGTTTTTGCAAGTTGCGCCAAGTTTAAATCCACGGTATTATTCTATATCATCATCACCGTTCGATACAGCGAGCACAGGTGCTGTGCACATCACCGTCGCTTCGGTGGCTTGGACAACGCCGATGAAACGTCAACGTAAAGGCCTGTGCTCAGCATGGTTGGCTTCATTACGCGTGGGTGATAAAGTACAGTATACGATCGAAAAAGGATCAATCACTTTGCCGCCACAAGATGTTCCATTAATATTGGTTGGTCCTGGTACAGGAATCGCTCCATTTCGATCATTTACTCGAGAGCGACTGCGACAAATAGAAGTCACTCGTTCTATAGAGGGCCATGAAAAATCTACGTGGGCACCGACGCTGATTGTTTTCGGTTGCCGAGATGCCCATCGCGATTACTTGTACAAGAATGAGTGGAAGTCGGTAGGAGGTGATTTAGCGCTCACTGGTGCGAGCGGTTTGGGTGGTGTCGTCGTTGCGTTTTCTAGAATGCAGGATAAAAAATATTACGTGCAAGATTGCATCAAGGATGAATCTAAACGTATATGGGCATTGCTTGAATCAGGCGCGAAGGTGTATGTCGCTGGGTCTGCGGAAAAGATGCCAGCAGCAGTGTATGATGCGTTTCGTAACGTCGTGCAGACTCAAGGTTCACTGAGCGACGATGAAAGCGCGCGATACATGATTCGTTTAGGAACAAGTGGAAGATATTTCGTGGATGCATGGTAGAATCTTTTGTAGAACGTAAAACAAAACATTTAGACGAGTTGCGGTACGTCGCAATTGTGATCGTAGTATCTTGTGATCAATCAACGAAGCGATTGAAGAAAAATCTCATCGACTCATCGAGGATACGTGCAGCCTTCTTGTTTAACTTTTTTCAGCACAGATGTATCGATTCCGAGAGATTGCGCAGCGGATCGGATTTCATCTGCGTCTGCAAGTGGATTACGATGGAATAACCACAATCCTCCCGATGGTTCGCACGAACCGTCAGATTTAAGCTTCGTCAATGGACCGCCGCTAATGATCGCCCAAGAGTATCCCTGTGCTTCAAATTCTGGAGTGCCGGGTATTGTATCTGTTGCCACGACCCAATAAGGTCCGTAAAGACGTTTTGGTAGAAATTTTGGGCCAACGAGAAGTTTCGCGGGATTTGAAGGGTCTTCAACAATGCCACGAAGTTTCATGTAGCCCGCAGCATTCCGCGGCGTTCCATTGACACTGTCCCGTACGGCGGTGTTCCAAACTTCAATTTCGTCGTCGTCAACAAGCGTGTAGTTTGCACGCACGCAAAACAAATCGCGTTCAGGTTGATACCAGGTTGTTTTTTGTTCGAGCACGTACCATTCCGCGCTCACGTACGAGTTCAAATCGAATGGTGACACGGGTTTCACATTCAAGCAATATCCCCGTTGTCTCGCAGGCTGAGCGTTGGCGTCATCGGCGTCGGCGTCGGCTTGCGCGCACGCCATCGCGGTCGACGCTAACAAGATCAAAAGTGCACGAGTGAGAATGAAGTGCTGCATGTGGGTGCGTCGTTGATGTGATTTCTGTGGATTCTTGCGTGCTTCGCACCACCGTCGTCGCGTTCGAGTATGAAGCGAAACGTCACATGGGACCGACAAAAAACCAGCGGTCTGGCGGTGGGGTGGTTTGTGTCGTTGTGACTTGCAAACGACGACGACGGCGGGGCGCGCGACAGAGTGCGACGACGAGAACGAGGACTATGATGACGATGACAACGCACGCGAGAGTGACGACGCACGCGATGATGGCGGCGCGGAGGTACGTATCATACGCACACGTACCTGGCGATAACGACGAGCTGACAGCGATTGGGACCGATGGATTGTGCCCGACGCGCGTTGGCCTAACCTTTCGTATTTATTCGTCGTCATCACACAGTTTAAAGACGAAGCGGACGCAGATGACTGCGAATGGTGATCGCGTGGGTGTTAGAGTTCGCGCGAGCGCGAACGCCTCCTCTGAGCCCGTGGTGATTTCCCTCAAGGTGGATGGCATGATGTGCGACGGATGCGCTGAGAGTGTGGAGACGTGTTTGAAGAAAGCAGAAGGTGTGAGTGTGTCGGCGGTTGATGTAAATTTAGACACGAAGATAGTCAAAGTGAGCGTGGACTGCGCGAGTGTCGTCGAAGGGTTGACAAAGCTTCCCGCGCTTGTCGAAGCCGTCCGAGCGGGTGGATTTGAGGCTGAACCCGAATTTGATTAATACACTTGAATATAATACATTATCATACCGCAATGTCACACACTAGACTGATCGTCGTCACTGCAGAGATTCTGGAATGCGTTGATGAGGGCTGGAGAGGGCGATGCCCGTACTAATCGGGACGGAGTTGACGAAAGTTCTCTCTCTTGGTCTTTGGATTCAGGCTGCTGCTGCTGCTGTTGCTGCTGCTGCGTTAAAATGTTAGCGAAACTCTGCTGCAGCAAATCTTCCATTTTTTGTGACAAACTCGCCACCGATGCGTTCAAGTGTGAGAGTATCCGACTTTCCATGTCTGCGAGCGCGCGCTGCAACGCGTCGTCGCCACTTTTTGTAAGCGGTGGTGATATCGAGGGTGAATCCTCTTCTCCGTCTCGATCGTCGTATGTTTCGTGTCGCCCACAAATACGATAATTATCATCATCTTCCTCATCGACTTTGAGGTTCGGTAAAAGTGTCTGGAGTAACACCTTCCCTGACAGCGAGCGCGATTGCGAAGGACAACCATCGCCGTCGTCGTTGCCAACAGCTCTCTTCGTCGTCCTCATCGGCGTTGTCGTCGCCGAGGATAACCCAGCTAGAATATGCAAAAGCGGCGAATCACAAATCTCGGATGTAATCGGTGGCGTCATTTGACGCGTGCCACCGCCGCCACACTCCGGTGATGTTTTCCACGGAGTTGACTGATGTGGCGGTGGCGTGCTCGGCGGTGGTGGCGCCGTGGCTCCGACGAATCGCGGTGGTGTCGCCACGTCCATCATATCGCACCCGCTGTGCGTGGCAATAATATTTTAAATTCGTCGTGTCGTGGCGCGTCAGTCGCGGCGGGTTCTCACCACACACGCACACCCCCGCTTGGAGCCGAGACGAAAACGCTCGCACCGACGTGCGCGTTACGCCTGTACGCGTCGCGACAAGATCGCTCGGACGATGCGCGTCCGTCGAATATCGATATTAAGTATTTTGTATGCTACAAAGGATGTCAGGTATGAAATAAATTATTTTACGTTTATAAAAAGTCAAAAGAAAATTGATACGCTAAAAAAAGTAAAGTATGCGTACTCTAAGAGGGTTTCGATCCCCCGCCCTCCGCTGTGTTAAAGCGGCGCCATAACCAACTAGACTATCAGAGCGTGCAATACACGAGTACGACAATGTTCGTCGCTGATAGCGTTCACCGTAGTACTATATGAACAGTTGCCTGTCCTAGTATCTGATTTACGATAAATTCGAGAAATCGGTTACCGGATTGGCTGTAGAGGATGAGTGCGCGAAAGTTATGGGTATTCTTTGATGTTCGACCACCGCGGAGCTGTCGTGTGTCTTATTCCGGACGATGTACTGTAGATGTAGTTCTCTACTCCTACTCCTATCTATGATTACAACTACAATGAACATTTGTTATCCACCACTACTACCATCTCCGCTAGTAGTGCGTCTTCTTTCTCCGTCGCAGTTAGAGTCGTGCTCGACATCTTCCTCTTGCCGCGCGGTTGACGAGGACGTCGGCTTTCTACTAATACTAATACCGGTACTGTGTGTTCCGTGTAACATACCACCCGTGGTGTCATCTTTCATAAAACGTGACCTGAGCAATGCCGTCTTGCGCAGATCTATGAGCGGCGACGGGTCGGATGGCGACGATGGTGACATGAAGCTTGCCGCCGCTTGCCCGTGGTGATGGTTCTCAAGCTCGAACTGCAGCGTCGGCGCGGTCGAACTCAAAGCTCTTCGCAGCGTGGTGAACGGCGGCGACGGTGAGGATGATGCAGGCATCATCATTAAATTATGCGTATCACCACTGATATTTGTGCGACGATGATACGTGCCACCGTCATCGTGCCCGAGCGACCCAGAGTCGCCGCTGAGCTGCGCGCTCAGCGCCGCGAGCGCCGTAGTCATCACGCGTTTACCTTCACCACCACCGATACCAAAACCGTGTCCAACTAATGAGGGATGAACTTCATCTTCGACCCAATCATTCGACGTTCGAGGACGCTTGTGATTTCTCGTGCTCGTTGGCGTGGCTACACCACTCGCGGGCGTGCGCTTGAAACTCGAAGTCGTGGACGATGGCGGGGATAACATGTTTGTGTCCGCGGCGCCGTCGGGGCCATCGTCGGCGGACATGGACATGGACATCACATCGTCATTCGCATGTTCATCAGTTGGGATCGTCAGCCTAAGCCGAATCTTATTGGGCTCGTGCGACATGATGTGAAGTGAGGGCGTCGGTTGCTTTTGAATTTATTAGTGTCACACGACACATTTATTACAACAGGATGACTTCTAAAGCTAGGGTGTCTTGCGGCCTCAACGTGATTGGTGATCGAAACTTTCCTAAACGATGATCAGGAGCACCGTCATCAACCACAGTGGCGAGGGACGCAATGTGATTCACCACGGTGGCTAAATCAATCGCTGCGTCGCGACTGCGCGCGCGACGCTTGATGCGAAGCGGGCGCGCGACACCGCGAGTGAAATTTGATTCAATATCTGTGGTGACCATGATTGCGTCATCGGAATCATCACCACCTATGGTAGACCAAAAGCCATACTCGGGTTGCGTCACACCGAAGTCTTTACGCCAACCGATGACGCGACCGCAATCGCTTTCAATGATGTCGATAACGTCGAGGGTCACTCCCTTGGTACGCGCCATTTCGCTCGCTGCCGCGATATCACTTTCATCACTTTCACCGGCGTGATGAATCACCAGGTGCTGTGCAATTTCACTGAACATTTCAATTGAATTACGCACGGCATCTGTCACGGTGGATCTATAAGGTGCCCCATATTGTCGGTGAAGTACCTTTCCAAATCGGTCGACGACTGGCATGCCAGCCTTTGTTCCCGCGCCGACAAAGAGCATGCCTTCGGGGGCGATTGGTTGTCGAAACAATGTCGCTTGTCCGCCTCTACGCGTGACCAGAGCAGAACACAATCGACTGCGTACTCCCTCTTTCGCCGCACTAATGTCATCTATGCCTATTCTAACGCGCGAGTTTATCGTAGAGCTCGCTCTTCGCGTACCAGCTTCGACGACTTGTCGCCCAGCAGCGGATGTCGTAGAAACGAGTATAGTTGAGCCTGGTAGTTGCTTGCGAAACTCGCCTCCAAGAGAAGATTCTATGCTTTGCAACGAAGTATCATCAAACCACACGATTTTAGCACCACTTATATCGTCCTTGATGCGCGATATGTCCTGATCGCTCGCTCTATTCCATGAGCGCATGGTTTTCTCCGCCACCGCCGTCAGGCGCTCTGCGTACTGCGATCCGTCGTCATCATGCTCCATATCTTTTAACGATGAACCCAAAAATAGCGTCATTGGCGGAACTTTGATTTTAGTACTTTCACTTGTCATCACCGCCGGTCCTTCAATCAAATCACCGACTCTCACGTGATCATCAAAAGACGCCAACTTTGAAGGCGGAGGAGTGAGGCGCATCATTTTTTCCTCGACGTCAAAGCGAGGCGCAAACGGTTGACCAAGCAACGATCTCGCGGTAGTTATTCGGCGCTGTAAGTCCATAGGAGAACCTGCGCACAACTGAGCCACTGCGTCTCGCGTTTGGGCGTCTAAAATTGCCATCCTAATCACTGGAGATAAGAGCTCGGCAGGATACGCGCTCGGCGATCGTCCGGGTTGTACCAACTGCACAGCTTGATCATCGTTTTGTGCATTTTCCAATAATTTAACGCGTGCAGGATACCGTTTGCGGTGATATTCGACCAAACTTTCACCTTTTAACTCTTCTCGTGGTTCACCAATTTTCCAAGTACTTTTTGCGTAAGATAGCCGACCTTGGAGATGAGGGCCACCGAGGGCGACGACTTCAGCGCCCTCTGGTAAATCCATCAAAGATGGATCGTCTAAAATTTGTCTCACCGTCAAAGGTGATCTCAACTCATGGCTCAGCGTGTACGCAAGTTGTGCATAATTGTCATTTACCTCGATGTTTAGGGTGTACTGATCCAAAACCGCCACAGCATCGCTCACTGGTGTGCATGCCCACGACCCACTGACGAGCTTGGCTGTGAGCAAAATGCCGCTTCGTCCGACACGAGACACATCAAACAATTCCCCTACCACGTTTAACGCGTGCACGTAAAGCGCTTCGCGTAATATTTCTTCGTAAGCGGTTCTTCCTTCCGCACTCTCAGGTTTGAGTTCAAAAGGCTCACCTGCCATGACCTCTCCAGTTGCTTTGTATCCAAGCGCCTTAACCGCGAGTTCGCGTCCAGAGAGCTTGGGCGCGCCAAAACGTAGGACTTCTCCAACATCTCGTACACCGGCCTGGGCGAAGAGTTCAACTCCTTGACCATTAAATGCCTCAAATGGGCTGGTTGTTTTCTCATTGCTATCTTTACTAGTCGTATCCATGATTGGTTGTCCTTCGCGTAGTAACCGAATCGCGCTCCACAGCGCTTGCACGCACGGCTTCCCGCGGTCATCTGATAAGCGCAACGGTGTTACGGTCAATGATGGCAACTCCTTCGTGGTTGACGACTTAATTTTATACGCCGTAAACACGTGTGTATACCCCGCAGACGCGCTTGCACTCGTGGTATGCGTCACACGTGTTCGCACAATTGGCGCTGCAGTAATCTTTCGTAACGACACGCCGCGGGCATGCGAGTGTAGCAGTCGACGCGTGCACGACGTTGACGGGATTGATGCGAACGAAGGCATGATGATATCACCAGATATGACACACATTCGTCGCACGGCGGTTTTCATCACCACGCGTAAGCACGCGTGTGGCACGACGACGTGTGGAGCACGCGTGCATCATCTTTATCAGGGGGACAAAGGCTGACGGTGGGCGCACAGACACGAGCGGGACTGTCCCACACAAAGGAAACGGCACACTTCACGCATTTATTTGAGAGAAAAGAACTCTATCGTGATAGTTAACTTACTGCGATTATTAAATGTGCTGTTTCTGATCGATGAACTAAGGCTACTAAAATCAACCGAACAACTAAGAGTCGTCGCATGAGACTCGTTTCTACTATGTGACACTTGTGACGTAGTCAAAACTTGAGACGTCGTCCAGCAACTTCTTAATCTTGCAAGAAGTAATTCAACATTTGTTCCGAAGCTTCAACTTCGAGAAGTGAATTTGCATCTGATTTGACTTTATCTATGCTGAGCGGTGATAACAATGCGGGATCAAACGCCGAATCAGGCGTGTCACCAAAGTCGTCGCTCGCGAGAAAGTCTGTGGCGCTCATAGGGAGTGTCAAGTCAGCGGTGCGGAACATATTGTCGTTCCAGTCATCATCGCCTTTCGCATCGTTGCCATGGGTGAACGATAAGTTATTGACGCGGTTTTGTGGCAGCGACGTGCTCGATGGGACATTCATAAAGCCGGGGCCGCCGGCTGCCGATCCACTATTTCCCTGCAGACGCTTGAGGTAGAGTCTGTACTTTTGCAAGTGACTGGCGACATTTTCGCGCGTCAACCCTTGAACACCCATTAAATCAAGAATACGTTTAGGAACAGCCTTATCAATGCCGAGCTGATTGACGGCGGTGACGAACTGCGCGTGAAGTTCGGCGCTCCAAACCACGCGCGGTTTCTTGGTTGATGCCGAGTCGACGTTCTCCTTCTCCTTCTTCTCCGCCTCGGCCTTTACCGCCTTTCCGATGACTTTTTTCGACGCCGGCTTCTTGCGCGATTTGCTCGCACCTCCATTTTCAGTGTTTCGGTCACTTTCCTCACTCTTAGCGCTCATACTCGACGGTGTTTTTGCGCGTTTACTTGGCGACGGCGGTGAGTCATCTGAGTTCTTTGCAGAGCCGATGCGACGCACAACGTGTTGCCAAATGTTTCGCAGCTCTTCGATGCGCACTGGCTTGAGTAAATAATCCACTGCTCCGTGAATAATTCCTCTCAAAACTACGCTCGAATCGCTATTGGCACTCATCATCAACACGGGTAAATCGAGTTCAAACTGAATCAGCTCGAGCAACTTGAACCCATCCATATCGGGCATGTGCACGTCGCTCAGGACGATGTCAAAGTCTTCCTTTTTAGCGCGCAACGTCTTCAACGCGGTTTGCGAATTCGAACACGCGGTGACTGGAAACGAATGAAGAAAAAACACATCGTCAGTACTCGCGCATTCGTACGGGCACATCGCTCGCGCACGCCGCGCGTACGCGACGGGTCACGTCCCCAATCCATCCGTCCGATGGATAGGGACATTCGGGGTTGTCCCGCGCCCGCGGCCGCGACGCGTCGAGCGACGATGAATGTCGCGCATTCGTGTGATCATCACGCGCGTAAAAATTATCACCATCACGCGCGCGCGTCCGATCGCGCCCGTTCGTCGTCGTCATTGCGTCCTCGGTCGTCACACGTTGATCGTCCCTCGCCGCTCGGGTCGCCCGCGCCATCCCTCTCCATCCACGCTCGTCCACGTACCTGTGTATCCACACGTTTTTAACATTTTCTCCACGACTTTGAGGCATAATAAATCGTCATCCACGACGAGCACGCGTAGTCCCGCTGGGAACGCCGCGAGCCCGCTCACGACGTCCGCCGTGGACGTCGACGGGGCGCTCATCGAGTCACGGCCACCACGCTTGAATGGCCCGGGCGAGGGTGTGAAGTCGTTGGAGATCAGGATCAGATGGACAGGGAGAGATGGAGGAGAGATGGGGGGGGGGCACTCCGTTGACCAATCATGACCAGACGGGAGAGATCTCTCTTTGGATTGGCCAACGTGGATCAAACACGTGGTTCATCGGCGAAAATCCGTGACAATAGGCAAAGCTAGGGTTACACGCCGCGCGCGCCACCGCGCGCGCGCTCGTCAGACCTATGCAAACAAGTACAAATTACATGAAATGAAACACGTGGTTGCGCGAGAACATGTGACGATGTCTCGTGTACGCGTGACGAATGTCTAGACGAAATCCCAGTCATCGTTTTCCCATTTCTTTGTCGAGGACGAGGACGACCGAGGCGAGGGGGTGTCGTCTCCGTCACTTGCGTCGCCCAATGTTGTGCGAAATCCATCACGAAACGCGCTCTGGTCGTCATAATCATCACCCTCTAAGTCTACATCGTCGTTTATGTCGACGTCAATGTCAGCATACAAACCATAGGCGTCGTATTCGACGTCGCGTGCGGCAGTCCTGAAAGAACCTCGCGACGAGACGTTCACAGAAGAATCATCACCTTGTTCCCAAGACGACGCCCGTCGCGTAGTTCCATACTCCAATCGCGAGTCTACTACTGGTGGTAGCGATCGAGCTCGTCCTCGCGTATTTCGTCGCTGTCTGCTCGGACGTCGCATGTCTTCGTCGTCTACGTTGAGCAACTCTTGACGCAAGGAAATAGTCTCCGTGGCAAATGCTACCGCGGTCGCGGCGGTGAGTAGCTCACCAAACAACATCAATGGGTCAAGTCTCCACCCTTGAAACACTAAAATCCCCCCGCACAACAAACCTATCGAGCTAAAGAATACATCTTTATCTCGCGACACCTCGGGTCGCGACGCTCGCACTTGGTACAGCGCAATTGCGCTCAACATTAACGACGTCCCTAACACCGCCGCTGGGCCAAGATCTATGGATACGAGCCCGCGAGTGGTTCCTACTTGTGTTCGCGTCGCCCGTCGCGCGCTGAGTGGTTTCTTCGCCGCCAACGTCGCCGTCGTGCGGTGCCAATGCACGCAACGCGATCCGTTGAACGACGACGACGGCGACAGGTTGCGCGAGGTGCGTCGACCGCGCGTCGTCGTCGTCGTCGTCGTCGTCGCCATGCGGGCGATCGCGATGATGCGCGTCATCGTTCGTTTCGCACCACAACACGCACTCGCCGTGTCGTTCGTCCTCAGCGTCGTCGACTGGTGCCGCCCACTGGTGCACCGCACGCGCCCAGTCGTCCAGTGCGGTGGAGATTCCTCCGTCCCGCGTCGTCGTCCACCACACTCGGTGACGATGGTGCGCGAACGCGTGGTGTGCGCGATATGGGACGACGACGCACCACCCACACACGTCGTCACTCGCGTCGCTGTCGTCGTCGACGATGCGCAAAGTCGCATGCAGCGTTCGAAGACGACGACGACGACCGTAGAGGATGAGGATTGGCGCGCGTCTGTTAGAGGAGCTCGAGACGACGCGTCGACGTCGTCGACGACGTCGTCGTCGTCGATTTGGGCATGGACCGGGGCGAGGGATGGAGGAATAATACGATGGAGACTTGGAGATGCGCTCGCATCGCAGGGGCGAGATTCATCGTCTATGGCGACGCTCGGGGCGGTGAATTATTGCGCGGCGCACGAGAGCGAGATTATAGCGCTGGTGTCTAAAGGAGCACTCGTCGTGAGCGTGGATTCTTCGAGCGTGATGTGTGCTTGGGAGCATAGCATTGGGCATTGCTTACACATGCGTAAGATACCTCGAAACATCACGACGGTAGAGATTGTAGAGATGAATGAAGAGTTGGTTATCGCGCTCGGAGCGCGCGCGAGCGGGCCGCACGCGTGTAGTCAAGTCCATGTGTGTGATCCATTGAGCGAACGAGTGCTGGTTTTGGATGCACCTCGTGACTTTTCGGATATTTCAAAAATCAAGTTTGAGAAAAGTGGGGACATCTGCGCGTTTGATGTGAGAGGGAACGCTTACACTTGGACTGACACTGGCGCACTCGCAGCGGGATATGGCGCAGACGTCGCAACTCCTGAACCTGATGCGTTTGATTTGACCGGGTGGAGTAATATTGCCAAGCCTATCATTCAAAGTGATAAAGATATCGATTCTCTCGATTCTTTTGAATGTACGATAGATAGTGAAATGGGATGCGTTGACGTACGCGGTGATGAGGCAAACTGTACAGTTACCTTTAAGGGCGTTACATATTCGCTGTCGGATAGATGGGATACAGAACCAAATGTAGCCGTGACATCATGTGTGCTAGCGAAAGGTGGGCAGTATGCGCCAGAGTTATCTATTTTTGGGTACTCTAATGGTACAATTAAATCAAAGCCATTGAGTGGAAGCGATGGACAAGTTGTCAAGTTTTGTGGTCATCAAGGCGCTGTCCTTTCTATATTAGATTGGGTGAGTGATAAAGGGCAGAACTTCTTGATATCCGGTGGTAAGGATGGAACTGTTCGAGCTTGGGACTATAAAACTGCTGCAAATGTAGCCATCTTGAGGCATCATCAAGGTCCCGTTCGTTTGATTCTTCCCGCGCCAACAAGCGCAAGAAACGGAAACTGGAACGACATATTTATAACGATTGGTGATGATGGTGTGTTGGGATTAGTATCCGCAAATACTTGGGTTGTTAATTTTATTATGCCAGGCAACGGTCTATCCGTGAAAGAAATAGTTTGGAACGCGCCCAGAGGCGTGCTTGCGGTGCTCAGCAAGGACAACAGTCTACACGTCTGGGATATTTTGACTGGAGCACTTGAGCGACATTTAACGGGAGCAGCTGCGGCGGCTATGAATAGCTATCTTCGTGAAGGTAGCTTTTACACCACGCTTCATGACTCTGCCGGGCTCGTGCAGCGCACGTGGCAGAGTGCACGGAAACGCTTGAGGCCAATCACGTGGCGCTGCATGCAACCAAGTATACTTGCTGTCACTGCGAATGTCAGCGCATTGCTCGAGCCAACTAAAAGTGGGCTCCCGTCTCATGGAGTTAAACGACGCGGAGCTAATATGAGTTCAATCAGGGCAGAAAACCTGCCAATTTCTGGATTTTTCAACGACGAGGAGGAGCGCGCACTACACTTTGTACTTGGTATGCTATATCCGTCTTCAGAGCTCGATGATAGTATCTTCTGCAAACTATTGCCACGTAAATCACTTATTGCGAAAATTACCGCCATAGGTGCGAGAGGCTCGGTCACTTTTGACCTACCAGGTGTCAACAATGCATTAGCTATCTCAACAACGCGCGAGCTTCGACTTATTATCATGTCAATGATTGTGCGTATCGTTCAAGTTTGCGAGGGTTTGAATCTCGCGCCTTATTCTGCTCTAGCTGCGCATATTGAGTCAGTTGGTGACGATGCAGACCTGGCGTTTTACGCGCAGCATCGAATGGATAGCGTTGAGTGTGTTCGGGAAGCATCCAAACAACTTCTACGCAAAAGTCTAGAACACGCTTTGCCAAAGACTTTTCATTTTCCGGTTCCTCAGAACCTGTTGAGCTCAGAATATTTCAAGGCATTGGACCGCGTTGTCTCAAACCATACAGATCATAATTCGTCTACTGGCTTGTTGGGATTGATTATTGCGAGCACAGCATGTGTCATGCCCGACTCAACGATGGATCCGAGCTGGAACGCTGAAATTCCACGTATTCTGCTAGACTGCTTGCAATCTTCTGACAAGAATATTGTTTTCACGTCTGCGTCACTGCTCACAGAAGGTATGCATGCGATGAATTGGTGGCGTTATCTACCAGATCCAAACAAAGCGCTTGAGGATATTTTCAAGTTGAGCTCGACAATTGCAGAAAAGTCGATGAATCCAACGGAGTCCATGATTTATAGAGAGGCTTTAAGCGACTTGCTTTCCGCTTTTGCCAAAGCCAGTCCACCATATTTCTTCACGCACATGAATAGTCGTCTTCGCACGCTAAATCCCGAGCATCCAGCTCATATGCTTGCATTTATGGCTTTGATTCGTGTAGCACAAACAGACGTTGCCATCCTGCAACTTCATGCTGCGTTTCTCATGGAGACGGTCACCTTGGCACTGAATCCAGCAAACGTTTCGCTACGTAAATGTTGTCTTCAAGGAGCGTACGCTCTTCTCACTGAGCTCGGTAAATCATCTTCGATGGCATTCCATCGTGAAACGCAACGCTTTGCGGCAGCCATGCACGGTGCGGTGAAAGGAGGAACATTAATGGTTATATACGACCTACAAACAGCCACAAAGTGGCGCACACTCGAAGATAGACACAATGATTCAATGGACAAATCGGTGGATGAAAATGCGAGTGACTGGTCAAACCCACTGAGTTATATTGTTTCGCCAGAAAAAAGTGTCAAACACAGTCCAAACGTCTTGGTTGATAAAGTGAAACACGTGTCTATTCGTTCAAGTGATAGTGTTACAGATGCAGGTGAACTATCTGTCAAAGCAGTTTCCTTTGATGCCGATGGCAATCAGATTGCGGCCTACTTGGACAAATTGTCGTTCGTGTATGTTTGGGATTTGACAACATCTTGGCGTCATACATTTACTCGCGGCGCATTGTCACTTGGAACATCGCATTACATGCCATGTGTTCCATCTGAAGCTCCGTTGCACAGTCATGAATTTGGCAAAGACAGTACAGTGGCAATCAAATGTTCTCTGACCTTCGTTAAGTCTCGTCAACTTCGTTTGGTTCATGGAGAAGTCGATATGGTGTTTTCGTTTGTCTGTTGAAGCGCATATTTGTTAGTCAGTCAGTGGATGTCGTAAATAGAACGATTAGAAATGTACACGGTACAATGTACACTAGTATTATAGATTGACTAAGATATTTCTTAAATTTGACACATGCGTGTTGCTCGTCGGAATAAGGGCTTGGTAATCCGATTTCTGCACATACCATGCATCTTGTTCTTTCGTTGTATTTGGACCTGATCAGATCAACTGGCCCGACAGAGTACGTCGTGCGCGCGTCGCCGCGGTTGAAGCTCTCAGCCTGCGGCGACTGGAGCAGATACTACACCAAGCATACCGCGCGCCGAATTTTGCTCTCGTACGACGCGCGCGTGACGATTTTTGTGTGTTGCCCGTACTGCTTCGTGGTGGAAAGCTAGCAGCGTTGCAAGCACGCCATGGGGTTCAGCAGTCAGCCGCCGCTGAGTTCACTGGGTGCACAAGGTGGATTTGTTCCTGGCGCACCACCAACGACGGCGCCATCGAGCTGGAATGTAGAACAGAAACCGCGAGCGGGCGAGGTAGCATCACCTGTAGGGACTCCTTATGGTTTTGTGTCGCCATTGACAGCGAGCCCCGTACATACCGGCTCGACGCCACCGGTGACGATGTTTAATCCGTCGAATGTTTCGGGATCTGGGCCAGCTGTGTCTACTTTAGCAGTGGATCAATATGGTGCGCCTTCATCGTATCCTGGTGGAACAGCCACGTCACCACTTCCCACGCCCAGTTTCAAGCCTCCAGTATTGATGGTTCCTACGAGTACGTCTGCATTACCTCAGCAGCAAATAGTGGCTGAGTCCAACGTGCCATCTATGCTTAGCCCTAGTGTTGTGTCAGCGACATCGCTGCGTGGAAGAGAACGTTATTGTAGTGGTGGAGCGTGGGTTGGGCCCGCACCCGGCTGGCCCAAGCCTCCAGCTTCGGCAACCATTGAAAACGCTGATACCTCAAGAGTAGCGCAAAATCATCGTCTTATTGTCGATATTTTGAAAACCAAGTATCAGCAGGCGATGCAGAATGCTCCCGCTATGCGCTCGAAAGAGCTCGAAGGTATATCAAACAAAATCGGTGGTATGTTTGTCTTCTTGAACAACACGGGCGCCATAGACTCAGACTCAAACAATGAAAACACAATCACATCGCCGGTCGCTGACGTATTGTCAGCGCTGGTAAATTATTTATCTTCAGGGGATGTGTCATCGGTGAACTCTGCATTGCTCTATCTCTCTCAAAATCACTGGGATGAAGTCTCGTACTGGTTTCCAGCGCTCAAGCGTCTCGTGAAAATGTGAAGCGACTTTCGTCTAGTTCAATAGCTCTTGTTATCATTCGTCCAACTAGCCTCGATGATGCAATTTGCATACAGTACAATCGCAATCGTTCTTGGTGGTTTGCCGTTCTGTATAAACTACCACAATCGCTATAGGTTCATGCATCTACTTTACCACCACTCATGCATCTATGCATGGGTTTGGTGGTTACATACATTTCAGGATTATTCAATTGAGTGATCGTGTGGAACTTCACTCGTCCGCGTGCCGTGCTTTAGTTGTGTTCCGCTTGCAACACGCAATACTCGTTGTAGCTCGCTAGAAAACAACGTTGACGCGGTCACTGTCAACATGGGGGCGTGTGCGAGCAAGACAACCGACATAGCGCCCGAGGCCGAGGGGGTAAAGTTTCGCTTGCGCAAAACATCGGATGGTCGAAGGCTGGAGAGTTCGACCGACTTGAGTTCTTTCAACAACCAATCGTTGACTCATAAAGATACTTCGGGTGATGTCAGCAAATTTGCAAATAAGAGTATTGACGAGGGCGGAGGCAGCGAAAACAAAAAAGCCGGGCAAGTTGGTTTGTCAACAACGGCGACTGTTGATGCGAAGCCAAAGAAGCCAACAAAGAAGAAGGGGAATAGGTCATTGAAAGATCATGCGTTAGATGATGATGCTGGCAACACCACCATAGATGAAGATGATAGTTTGGAAGACGATGTTGAGTGCGTGAATTTGAATGATCCCAATTTCAGGTTGATGTTAAAGGCGCAAAGATTACAACACGAGCGCAACATGGCCATGGATTCTCGAGGTTTCGGGAGCAGAACGACGCTGTCGCGAAAGAATTCGCTCGCCAACTTGATGCAAGATAGAGCACCTGAGCCGCCCTCTATGAAGGAGGAAGTTGTGCTGAGTGACAACTTAAAGCGGTATAAGGACGAACCAGTACTCGAACCGAACACGTTACCAACAATAGATGGTCCAGATTGGTTGGCTCCACCGGATGTAAAACGCGAGGATAAAGTTCGAGGTCCTAAAGAGTACACAATTGGTGGGCACATGAAGGGAGATCACTCGGATGCTCAACGCCGCGTACTTTCGAAGGCTGATTTCTCAACGTATGTTCCTGGCACTGGTCCAATCTTCAACGGTCCCATGCCAGGTTTTCTTGGCAAGTCAGCGAAGACTTTGGGGTTGCATGCGGGTAAACTTGGCGTGGCTGGAATTGTCATCACGTCCATCTTGCCAAACACACTCTTCTTACACCGTCTAAAAGTCGAAAAGCTTGCCTTTAAATGGATTTGTATGAGCTTGATCTTGGCGTGCAATATGTTGAGTTTGTACTCGATTTACGCATTTTCTTCACAATTAAAGCGTTTCTTTTGGCGAGCAACATTGTTAAATTCAGTCGCTGTATGTTTCACCCTCGGGATGCTATGCTTTTCGTGGCAGATGATGGCAATTTATAGTATTGCATGGTTGAATGAGAACCGCGGGGTATTTTCATTCTTGATGGCTGCATTTGGTGGCGCATGGTTAGTCGGCCGGCACGAAGCGAATCTCAAACGCAGAGAAGAATATGGCGCAGTATTAGCAGCGTTTTTGGAGATTGAAAAGTGCTCAAAATCCATGACTGACTTGATGGGTTTACCCGCAGTGCGCACGAATGAAATGCAGTACTTGAACGCCGCACCTATATGGGCTAGATATCGTCCCGATGAGCTTTGTGAGTGGCTGAACGCTTTTGTGCGCAGAGTTTGGTCATTTTACAATAAGGCTGTCAGCGAAGTTTTGCGTGAATCGCTCGAGCCTTTGATGGAAGCGAGTAGACCTTCAATTTTGAAGCGACTCACCTTCAAGGAGCTTGATTTTGGTGAAAGTCCGTTTGTGTTTCGCAGTGTCACCTATGTCGGTAAGAAAGCTGATGATATGGGCGTCAGTCTCGATATCGATTTTGCCTGGGCGGGTAAGTCAGAGATCGTTCTTGCAGCCAAAACTCACATTGGTGCCGATATTAATATTGCTGTGAAGGACCTTGAAATTTACGCCAAGTTGAGAATCTCAATTAATCCATTGGTGCCATTGCCTAGTCCATTGGGTGGCCTCGTGATTTCTTTAACTGAAAGACCAGTGATAGAATTCAATGCGGAACTCCCGAGTGGTCTAGATATGCTGTATAGCGTGTTTGATAAATGGCTTGAAGAGTTCTTGGCAGACGTCATCGGGGACATGCTGATTCAACCAGAGAGAATTGTTGTGCCATTGAGCTTCAATTTCGACCCGATCGTTATGCCAGATGGTGAAATCAAACCGTTCAAGTGGTACGACTCAAATATTCTCCAGTTGCACAATACGGGCGTGCTGAAGGTGACAGTCATCAAAGCTGAAAATATCCCACGCACCGATACATTCTCAAAGACTGACCCGTACATCACCTTGCAAGTGAAAACGTCCGGGGTCTTAGTGAAAACGACGGTTAAGCAGAACGATGAGGATCCAACATGGGACGAGACATTCTACATCCCTGTTGATGACGCTGTTTTGAGAACCCTCAAGGTTTCCGTTTATGACAGCGATAATGATCCATTTGGTATGGACGATAGGCTTGCAGTTAATACCGTGTCCATCTCTGAGATTGTGAACGAGCCAAACGGCAAGGAAATGTGGCTGACTTTCCCAGAACAAGTCAAAGGAAATAAAGCCAAACCTCCGATGCGCTTACTGTTGGATACACAATATATCATGTTCGGTAGCGCGGCAGCGAAGGACTTATTTTCAGGGATGGGCTTGCTCAGTGTAACTATTTTACGCGGTATCAACTTAATGGCGATGGACTCGAACGGTTTGTCCGATCCATATGTCAAAGTTAAAATGCCAGTAGAAGCTATTGGTAATCAGATATCGGGTAAGCAAACAAAGGGGAGCAAAAAGGCGAAACAATTTGTTGAGTACGTTTCCAAGGTACACAAAAAGAATCTCAATCCTGAATTTAATGAAAAGTTTGAGTTTTCGCCTGCTGATGAACATTCGAAGGTTATTATTGAGTTGTTTGATGTCGATTCCACGTTTCCCGTTGGCAAAAAGTCCAAGTTCATGGGCAACATTGAAGTTCCCATCTCTGTGATTCTTGAACAAGGCGGTTCGATGGAAGCTCGATTTAAAGTCGGCAATGCTACTAGAGGCGAGCTCGACATCATCTTCGAATGGCAAAGTTACTGTTAGTAATAGAACTGTAAGAAGTATCTATTTGTAAGTATTATTGCTCGTAAGCATTACAAAGCACAAGAGGCTTGACATCATTCATTCATGGTTCTTCTCGCTGAATTTTACGCGACGTTTGAACCGTACCATGCTGTATCGATTGACTTAGGATTCGGAAAATGTGGAATGTCAATCGTTCTGCCGTTGTATTCAAGTGCAAAATTTTCGTCATAACGAAGTTTGGAAAGTTGTTCGACCAAAGCACTCGCCCAAACATCGGTTTGCTGCTTGGAATTGAACGTTGGAGTATCGACTTTCACAGTGACGAACTCAGCTTCTAGCGCAGACGAGGCTGTGAGTTCACAACTCAGACGAAACACCAGAGCTTCGAGTGCAGCGTCACTCGCCATAAAAGCAGCTGCATTCCGACAATGACGAGGCTCTACTGAGTGAGACATCATGGCGATTACTTTACGACCGTCTATTGGGCCAGAATTCAGCATTCGCGGTATGGTTGTCTTCAAAAGAATGCCCACACCCGCGACATCTTTGCCAAAGCGCAGCCATTCAGCTGCAGATGTCTCATGAAGTTTAGGATACGGCTTGTGAGCAAACTGTTTCCATCGACTGGGTGTAGCGCCTACGTTTGCCAACACACATCCAATGGCACCGTCCAATGAGAACTCAGCTTTTCCGATGAATTTTTCGATATCACTTTCACACGCAAAATCGACTTGTTCGCTGCATATTCAATTGAATTACTCATGGCTTGAGCGCACGATTGATACATACCTTACTATCCTATCGCCGTCAAAAAACTGATTCCGAAACTGCTGTGCACAGTCATTGGAAGGTGTTGCAGCAGCCAATAGTGACGACTTTTTCGCCATCAGCGCTTTACTGACCGCAAAACCAACGCCATGGCAAGAATCTGCAAGAACAGTGATAAAAGAGTTCACACTCATCCTTATGCAAGCTTATCTGGCGTGTTTGTCAATTTAAACCCGTGAGAATTTGTGAGGTATATATTTCAGCTAATTGCGTTGCCGTTTGGTGCTAGGACTGCAGCAACTTGATGCAGTTTGTTCGCTGAAGCACTCAAATTACTCCAGCGGATGCGCATACCATCAAATGCGATAATAGGCGCTTTGCTTAATTCTAGTTCTACGTTATCTACATTAATAGCCTTGGGATATCTCTGACTGAAATGAGTCAAGATGATATGCTCAACGTTTGCATCGTTCGCAACCTGAAGTGCCTCTGCTGTCGTAGAATGCCGTTTGCGTATGGCGTGGTCCTCTAGATTATTATCAAAGGTAGCTTCATGAATCATAACGCTGCAACCCTTGGCGGCGCGTGCAAAATTACGTGAAGGACGACAATCGCCAGAGTATGAGAGACTCCAACCAGTCGAACATCCCATGACGAGAGCCGCAGCGTCGCGACAGTGTTCTACAGGCACTGCTTCGAATCTACTCAAACCTGTGATTCGCAACAATTCAACTTCGGCACCACGTGAGTTGCCATTCAATTTGCTAGGTTGCGAAGATGATGCTCCGTTCACTTGAGTTGATGGTGGCGGTGGTGGTAAACGCCCAAATGGACCTGCAAACAGTTTGCGTGAGTGCACAAATCTATATGCGGCTTTTGCCACCGTGGACATCTGCAACCACTCCTTTAAAATAGATGGACCGACAACAGTCAAAGGCTCATTCGGTCGCACGCCCACGTGCATATCGAGTATACCACGAACACCCAGCATGTGGTCTGCGTGGTGGTGTGAAATCCAAATCATTTTCAAATGTTTGACAATATGTAACATATTATTCCTTCCAAATAATCTCTCAAGTGCCCCAGTGCACCCTTCACCACAGTCGAGAAGCATCCAGCTCTTAGTCATGGATGAAGACGGCCGAGGTAATTCAATTAAGATGCCACTACTGCCTCGGTACTTATTTGGCTCAGCTGAACCAGTGCCAAGAAAAACAACTTCAGGATCAACTTGCGACTTTTGCTTCTTGTTAGCACCCACCCCTTGCAGCAATCTAGCTTTCAATGCAGACGCGACATCTTTATTTGTTCCAGAATCATCGTCAATCTCATTTGGAGTGATGTCGTCCCGCAAACTGTTGAGTGATTGACGCGCCGCATGCGCAAGTTCTGGTCTGCTTACTACTAATTCTTCAAGCACTGCTTCAATGTCTAAATCGCTTTGCTGTACACTTTGCTGCTCTACTTCGGCCTTTTCACCATGTTTCACATGCACAGACGAAGATAACCCAAGGTATATACACGTACCTATGTCCTTGTTACTGGCATCGTTACAGTATGCCAAGAAAGACTTTGGAATTGGAAAGGATTCGAAATCGGCTGTATTGAGACGAACTGTGACGCGTGCGCTGGCGCGGAAAGCTAAATCGTATTCAGATCTGCATGCGAAGTTTCTGCTGCATATCGCCTTCGCCCACGATTGATACTCAGTTTTGTGTAAGATTTCAGTGGGCGAAAAATGGAAAAGGGCATCTAACACGTGTTTTCCTTTCATCACGCAACTTAGCATCGGGTGTGCGTTCAATTTTCGTAGAGTCGAAATCGAATCAATATTTAAGACGGCAAACCTTGCACCTATGTTGTCATTGGCCCCTCGCATTTCGCAAACAAATCCAACGCATAAATCTGTTGCCGCAGCAACGTGTGTTGTACTCGTTCCTGCATTGAGCAAGCCTTCACTTCCACTGCCCTCTTTATGCGCTCGATCACTCGAACCTCTGCTATCATCATCGTTTTCGATACCCGTGGAGTCTTCACTATTTTCATTCGTTGCCATCGTCGATACCCGATGTCGTTCCCAGTCACATGTCAAGCACTCTGTCTCGCTTGAGAAAACTGGCCACACAGTAATCGATTTATCCGCGTAACAGCCAATACTGTCTCCTTGTCTGAGATGAGTATTTGCATCCAATTCCACTGCATCTACTTTCGGGTGCACAAATCTCGCACATCGGCGTACGGCATCAACTTCTCGTATCGTCCCTCGTGGTCCGACGACGGCGATGCGTTCGTGCCCATCCGCGCTCAGTCTCAAAATCAGCCCCGTGAGCCCACCGATTGATGCGCTCGTCGTAGCGCGCACGAAGCACGCCTTCAATCGCGCGCTTGGGCGCGTTCTATGTTCCAGCGCGCATCGTGCGTAGGATTCCGGGACTTCAAATACGTACTCCGTGCCGTCACTCGCGTGTACCAAAAGTGACGGTTGCACCCCGTCGAGTGCGGCGGCGGTGAGCGTGCAGCGCACCGCACCGGGCGCGAGTACAGTCGGGCGCCGATCGACGTCATCCTCCATGTCGTCTCACCGCGATGTCGCCCACGCGATGCTCGGCGCGCCGTCCCGCGAGCGCACCAGTGCGGACGCCGACGACAAAGTTGTGTGACGACGGGTGCTCGTGCTCGTGTGGAGCGGGACAATTGCACACGGGTGAAACCACCCGCGAGGACGAGATGGAGGACTTTTACGTGCGCTACTACGTCGGACACAAAGGAAGATTCGGGCACGAATTCTTAGAGTTTGAGTTCAAACCGAACGGCGCGGTGCGATACGCCAACAACTCGCAATACAGACACGATACGTGCATTCGAAAGGAAATGACCGTGTCCAAGGATGTGCTCAACGCGTTGGCGAAGATTATTAAAGACAGCGAAGTGATGAAGGAGGATGATAAAGAATGGCCAGAACCCGACGTCGAGGGTAGACAAGAGTTAGAGATTACGTACGGTGGTGATCAGGTGTCCTTTGCCACGACGAAGATTGGCTCGCTTTTAGATGTTCAAAACTCAAAAGACCCCGAAGGTTTGAGAAACTTTTACTATCTCGTGCAAGATTTGAAATGCTTTGCTTTTTCTTTGATTACGTTGCATACGAAAATCAAACCCATCTGAGGTGGTTGCAGCAATCAAAGTTTTGCGCTGTCCGCGAGCTTGACTATTCCACTTTATAGAAAATATACATCTTTAGGGAACCCAAGAATTAGCACGATATAGTTGTAATTTGACATCGAGTCGAAAACTAGAGACTAATTTAATTACATGCAATTGCTAAGTCTAATCGCGGGGCTACGACATACTCGACGAATGTGGTTTGCTGCTGAACTCAGTGGTCCACAGAAGTGGGGCATCCGTGCGGATGACGACTTCATCACTCGCGAACTGATTGCTTGTTGAAATCAACCCACCAGCACCGAATGACATAACGTCGTTATTCAGATTCCATCGCAGTCCACGTGTTGTTACATGAGCGTCACCCTGCAGGGGAATCAAGCCGCACTGGATGGATTCATAGCGCTCATCTCGCCGGATAACCGTCTCTCCCACAGGTAACGCACGAGCCGACGAATCATCGCCAATCAGCACGACTTGTAAGTTCGGAAACTCAAACAACGTCTTCAAATTATATAGCACATGATCGAGTCGCCCGTTAAGCGCACCAAGAACGAAAACGCGTTCGATATGCGGCGCGTGCTTGACAATAGCTCGTAAGCACTTGACAAAGTCTGTAGTTTCTTGGTCTGTGCTTTGGTCATCGAATACGCATACGCCGTCTTCGCATTCATACATCGCACGAACGCTAGGGGATATTGAATCCATGTCACCAACAACTCTATCGGGATGTTTGAACGCATCGGGACCAGTGTATTTGGCTTTGCGCGCCGCGCTCTCATACACGCTTCGCAGCGACTGCACTCGGTTTGCCCCACCATCTGCGCACACGCGATACGCACTGAGCTGCCAAAGCGTCAACGCGTGCATCGGTATTTCAGTGTTCAAAAGCACCACCGCGTCTTGACCGCGTTCGCCTTGTACGAAGTCTTCTGCAGTCGTCAGCGGTGTTAGGTAATCGGTGGAAAACGTCAAACGTTTGGACGCACTCGGCGCTGACGCGGTACCGTCTCGCATCGCACGCGAAGTACGCGTGAAAAATGCACGCGTAGATGTTCCTACGTTCTTGGCTGGAGTGCGCGACGCACCATGCATGAACTCTTGCGAGCGAGTGACTGAGGCTAAGTCTGGCTGAATTGACAATACAAATTTTTCTTACGCGCTCGCTAACTCGGCGGCGCGCTTGCCGCTCAATAATGCGCCATCAAACGTGGATGAATCTCTATGATCGCCCGCAACGAACATACCACCACCTAGGTCTGCATTACGCCTGAAATTCGTGGGCGCTTCTTGATTCGGCTGAGCATACGGGATGCGGTAGACACGCAAGAGCCGCCAGCCAGAGACTTGGTCAGCGCCAAACCATACAGAAAGTTCGGTGCGAACCTTGGCTTCAATCGCGGTATCGTCTTCGTCGGGAACGCCAATGACAGATACAGAGGCCAAAGCTTGTCCAGGCGGCGCGTAAGACGGTGCGACATTGCTCGGAAAGCAGCAGTTATTTACAATGCCACCTTTGTTGTCACCATCCAAATACAAAATTGCATCTTTTGTTGGAGCCGATTTCATGGCAAAGTACAAGCATGTCGTCCCCACGGCAGTTTGCGTTTTACTCGGATACTGATCTAACGAGTTGCCTAATAATCTAGCCGCTTCTGGGCCCTCGCACGCGACGATGACGGACTTTTTAGCCGTCACGGTTTCGCCATTCGCGAGAGTGAGTGCGCGCTCCCCTGAGGCACTCCGCTCACCTACTGTGTCAACCTTGGCATTCACACGGACAGTCTCTCCCGGCAACCTATCGCGCAATTGGGCACTCACTGCTCCTATGCCCTTTGCTGGTAAGCAATTTTGCCCGGTGGCAAGCATGCGCATCACAAAGTTGAAAAGTCTACTCGATGTCGTCAGTTCCCGGTTAAAGAAAATTCCAGCCATGAATGGACGAAAGAAACGATCGATCATAGCGTTCGAGAACCCAAAATCTTGTAATCTTTTCATTATCGTCGTTTCGCCCTCACTCGCCATCATTTCCTCGAGTGTTCCCATGGCAAGCACAGTTTGGAACCGAACGAGCCCGACGAGAACTTTATCCGCCACCGTCCCTATGGGATTTGTCAACGACTGCACACCATCTACCGGGTGTCTGAATGGATCAGCGACGCGATGAAACGCCCCATTAAATCTCACGTCCGCACCAGCGTAGAATGGCTTCAAGTCTAATGCATCGTAATCCAACACGCGCTGCGCTTCGGGGTAGCCAGTCAGAAAGATGGCAAATCCTCGATCGAGCAAGAAACCCTCGCATTCGTCCGTGCGTACGCGTCCACCGACGTCATCAGATGACTCAAGTAACACAAAGTCCACGTTGCGTTTACGAAGCTCGTTACACGCCGCTAAGCCTGCCAGGCCAGCGCCGATGACGACGACGTCAGCGCTATCTTTCACAGCCGCTCGTGTAGCTACGACATGACGGCTCGCGCACTTTAGGCGGTCGTGCGACGAGTGAAACACGCGAGACGCACGCGTATACGTTAAGCTTGTCGCATTTGCGTGCGCCATCGCCGTCGATAGGTGCGCACGCGTGTGGTGAACTGACGTGAGGTGTGTGTGTGTGGAATAAATGATTATAAATTACTTTCCTAAACGCGGCGATACACGAGGACCGAATCATCTTCAAGCATACTCACGCGGAAATTTTCGTCGAGATACTTGGTAGTCATGAGCACTTCCGAAGATCCATCCGTGATGCGTCCCATGATGTCGCCGACTGGCACTGTGGAGCCATTCAAGAAGTTCAAGGCTGGAAGCACACTGGCGTCGTCTTGACGAACAGTCGTCGAGAGCGACGAGATTGGCACAGCGATGCTGTCTCCACCGAACGGATTCGCCTCACCACTAGTAATAACGCTTCCAAAACCAGAAAACAACGGGCTAAAGCCTAGGAGCGGCACGCCGATGCTGGCTCGCACGATGACGTCAGACATAATCTTTCCCGCGTTCATGTCAATGGTTTGCACGACTTTACCACAGCCGCCACCAAACATGGACGTTTGGTGCTCGTGTGCACTATAAAAAAATCCCGCATTATCACCGAGTAACTTGCCTACGCCCCAGAAGAACGGCGAGGAACGAAACGGAAAGGTGTCTGTGTACACAAGCTCCCAGTCGCCATCCATCATATCCGAATAAGCCGGTTCCGCCACGGCGTTCATCGCGCACAGCTTGTCAATAATCGCCCGTGCTTCATCTTTTTGGGAGCTCGTCGCGCCTTCACCGCGCGCAGACGCCGCGGCGATGGAGAGCAGAGCCATTTTCGTAGCCTCAACGTCGCCGTCCTTCACCGTGGCGGTCGTGGCGACGTCATCCATGCTGGTTGCGACGGCGTAACGGCGCGTCGACGCGGAGGAGTGTCGAGCGCGTCGGTGAGACAAGGTTGAAGCCGTGACCGATACCCCTGTGCGCATCATAGCGTTCGAGGCGATTGCCATCGTTCGTGCGTGGCGTGCAAAGCAGTGCCGACTTGCGCCACGTGAATAAGTGGCTGAAAATAGCTCTCTCGCGCCGCTTGAAAAGACAGATAAAAGTAGTGCTTTGCTCAGAACGACTAAATATAATTACAAGGCTCTGGGAGCATAAAATTAAATTGCCAACGCATCGAAAACGCGCGGGATGAGTGTGGCGGTAGCGAGGCCCGTGGTGACGTCCTGCGCGACTTCGGTAAAGTAGAGCGCGGCCTTGCGCATGTGCACCGTGCCAATGGACTCGCTCTTGTGCCCTGGTTGTTGGAATCTAGGCTTAATCTGGTGCACATATACGCGAAGGGCACCTTCGAACGTGAGTTTGGCTACCGATGCGAAGAAAGATACGGTGACGTACAGAATAATGTGACCGATGATGGTCTTTGCCGCGATGAGCGCTAGCCAGCCACGAGTGGTATCTGGGAGCAACACCGCGTTGTCCGGCTTCTGTCTCCAAATCGCACCCATGGAGAAAGCAAGCATATAGAAAAGCGTTCTCCACATACGACGGTAGCACGTTTGCGCTGCGGCAAGGATTTGTCCACGACTGTTAAGCGGCACAGGGAACAGAAGAATTGCGGCGGACGTCAACGACACAAACGCCATGCCTTGAGCGGTCATGACCGTGCCGGCTTGAAGGCCGCTGTTGAACCAATCAATGAAAGGTAACACGAGACGCAAGCCTACGGCGCCGAGTACGACACCACCTTGGATGTTGGCCGGTGAATCTCCCGTAGCGAGACGGCTAATGACAATCGCAGCCATGTATGCAAATGCGATGAGGTAGTCGCCAACGACAATGTACGGATGTTCCATCTCCCAAAGCGGTACACTACCGTATCTCCAGCGAAGGATGAAAAAAGGAATAGCAGCGGCATTGACACCAGCGACAGAAGGCCATGCATGCACTTTGTGTGGGGCGAGAGCACCGAGTTCATTGTTTGCGCGGCGCTTACTCGAGCTTTGCGTACTCATCGTACCCTTGGCCAAGCACCCAGCAGCAGAGAACATGCAGTAAATGATCATCATCAACTGCGCATAGCTACTGTCCACTGTCCATACAATCGCAGGAAGTACCAAGTTGTAAAACTTGCGGCTTCCTAACCACATGGAAATCACGTGGAAGGTGCGTCCGATTGGTCCGACTTGTTCGGGATGTAATCCGAGCTTGGTCAAGATGTTTGGAACCAAGTGTTTTGTGATGTTGATTTGGCCGATAATGTATCGGCGGAACAAATTGTGCGACCAGAGCAAGATGACGAGTAGAGGCACAGACAGACTCTTGGGCTCTTCTTCGATGTCAGCATCCAACAAGGACAACTTCCAAGCCTTTGTTTCTTCAACTTCCTCCTCAACCATCATCTTCTTGCGAATATTTTCCAATTCGACACTGTCAAACGTGTGCGCACGCGCATTTGATGCATAAGATTGCTGCGTGAACAGTGCTCTGGGAGACAAACGCACTTGGTGATCAAGAGACGGTCGTTTTGTCGGCATCGGTGACTCCAAGACATGCTGTGGAAGAATTTCCAAAGCTGCTTCGCGTAAGAGCGAAAGCATGTTATCGATTTGATCAGACGTGTGTTGCGCATGAGCGTACACTCGAAGCGCCGGCGCCGGCCGATGCGAAGGCAAGATAGCCGGACTCACGCGCGCCACGCACACACCAACACCCTTGCTGCGCATGCGCGCGGCAATACGGTGCAAAAGCATGTTCTCGTCACCACTCCCAACACCCGCCGAAAGTTTGATTGGAATGACAGGAGAATCGGCATCGGCTTCGGTCGTCATACCTGGAATGTCTCCACTGATAAGTGCACTTCTGATTCGTCGTGCAGCATCGTTGAGCTTTTCAACCATTGCAGGTTCGGCTTCGATACGGCTGATGGCGTGTAGAGATGCCGTAGCAAGATATGGCGGTAACGAGGCGGAGAAGACATATCCACTTCCCATCAACCGTTGATACGCCACGACACCTGTGTCACCAGCGACGAATCCACCCACGGAAGCACAAGCGTTCTCCAAAGATGCGCAAATTACATCAACTGCACTGCTGCTTAATCCAACGTGTTCGGTCAAGCCACGGCCACTTTCACCCATGGACCCGAAGGAAAAGGATTCATCCAAAATCATGCGCGCATGATGGTGATCCTTCAACGCTACGAGCTCACGAAGAGGGGCCACACGACCGGTCGCACCGAAGCACGCCTCAGTAATCAACCAGCGTCGTCTAACTGGTCGCGCCAATCTTGTCGAAGTCGACCCATCTTCAGATTCAATCTTTGCAAAGACACGGGCGGCGTCAGCGGCATCGGCGTGGTCATACCAGCGAACCTCAATCTTGGCAAGACGCAAGCCAGCAATAATGCTCGGTCCAACACCTCTGTCGACTACCGCAACATCGCTCTTATGCGTCATAGCTTGGATCACACTCGATGCCGTGCAAACACCGAATGAATACAGGACGGCTTCACCGACACCAAGGAACTTGGCAATCTTGTCTTCCAAGTCCAAATGTGGACGGAATGTTCCATAAAATCCACGAGGGGAGCACGAGCCAAGACCAAAGCGGTGAATGGTTTCAGCGCACTGCGAACGCATCGTCTCGTCCTTGGTGAGATCAAGCAAATCTTGGGAAGAAAGAACCATGTCGTACGAATCGCTAATGTTTGAATCGGCGAATTCCGCAACCTTCTCATCCTCGAGCTTCATCTCTTCGTTCAGTTTACTTCCGCGACTAATCGGTGCCCACTGGCGACGCCTTATCGCATCTAATGCCTTATCTCTGTTTTTCGAAGCTTGTTCGCATCGTTTAATGCTTTCCGCATGTTCTTTCGCTTCGAGCTGCGCGAGAGATCCCGGGAAAAACTTATTCGGCGGGTACTGCTTGAACTTCAAAGACAACTCGTCAGCGATGTCGGAAATGACATGAAGTGCGTTCTCCAAATCTTCCCGCTTGTGAGCCGCTGAAATGCAGAATCGCACGCGTGGAAGCGTCACCGGAGTGGCTGGAGAACCAACGACGACGACTGCTAAACCACGATTGAACGCGAGGCGCGAAAAGTCACCAATCTTGTACGGTTGATAGAGCATCACGGGCATAATCGGCGAAGGATCGTTGCCGAGCACTTCTAATCCCATCTTCACCAACCCCTCACGAAAAAACTTGGAATTTTCTCTCAGATCGGTCAACTTTTTCTTACCAATATCAGTGCCGTCTTCGCCCGTGATCATGCGCAAGGATGATAAGACTTGAGCGCACACCGCTGGCGCCATGGACACCGCCTCGGTGTATCCAAGCGAGAAGCGCTTCACCGCTTCGACGGCATCTTTGTTACCAGCGACATACCCACCGGCGGCACCGAAGGACTTCGTAAAAGTCCCCATCATAATGGTAATATCATCCGTGCTCACGCCGAGCTCTTCACAGACGCCACGTCCGGTTGGTCCGACGGCGCCCACCGAGTGCGCCTCATCCAAGTACACGTGCGCTCCGTACATCTTACACACCTCCACGATTGGCTTCAAGTTGCATACCTCGCCTTCCATGGAGTAAATACCTTCGACGATGACGACAATTTTGTTGTAATCATATCCACCGAGAACTGCATCTTGTAACATGAGTTCCAAATCACCAACGCACTGGTGCTTGAAAGGCTTGATTTTTGCCCCGCTCAAGCGCGCGCCTTCGACGATGGAGTTGTGATTCAATGAATCAGAGATGATCAAATCACCTTTAGAACACAGCGCTGGAATAACGGTACTATTCGTCGCAAATCCCATGCCGACGACGCACGCGCTTTCTTTGCCGATGAATCTCGCCACGAGCTCTTCGACTTCGCGCAAGTTCGTGTCGCGGCCGAGTTCGGCAGCGGGCGAACCCGTTGTCACCGCAAACTTCGTCAATGACTCCTCCACAATTGGCGTACAGTGTTCGTTAACTCCTCCAAAACCTAAATAGTTGTAACTCCCCAAATTTAAGCACCTTCTCGACTCTGGCGTCGCGGTCAATCGCGCAAAATACCCTCGACTCGGTTCTGGCGCTCGAATCGCGACGTCGATAAAGTCCTCTGGAGAAGAATAAATCGGTCGATTAAACGTATCCTCGATGTTCCCATACAAGTTAGCAATGTAAAAGAAATCCATGGCTTTACCCTTACTCAACGGTAACAAATCATTCTTCTCGCCATTCTCGTCATCGGTGCGCCAATCCTTAATCCCTCGCAGCGCGTTGTACGTATTCTTCGCCACGCCCTCGGCGACGTAGATGACGTACTGTTGATACGTCGCCGCCGTGTGTCCAAGCCATCGATACGCCTTTGGATTCTTCAACGCCACGTTCTTACTATCCGGGCGGTAATCCTCGTACTCCATCGCGTCGTCCTCCCCGTGTGCTCGCCTTCACCGACGACGAGTGGATATCGGCTGCGCACAGACCCGTTCGTCGCGTGAATGGATGAGTGAATGGATGGATGGATGGATGCGCGCGTGCGCGTGCGTGCGCGTGAACGCACCGCGTGGATTCGACGACGTACACACACACACGACGTACACACGACGACGACGACGTGCACGCACTCGGTCGGTGATCGTCGACGCGTGGACACCCTGACGACGTTCGTCGCGCGGTGTGTTGTGCCGCCAGCGCACGTCCTCGTCCTCGTCGTCCTCGTCGTCGTCGCATCCATCCCAGGCGGTGCATGCAATGTGCCACGTGGCATGATGCTGCTGCGGCTGACTGCGGCTGACTGCGTGATGAATGATGAATGATGCATGATGATGATGATGACGAGGCGTCCACAGTGTGCGACGACGACGACGGGGTTGACGACGACGGGGATGACGACGACATGCGGCACGTGCGCAATGGCCGCGCGTGGACGTCCGAGGGTGTGCGCTCGGTGGCGACGGATGACGACGACGACGACGACGACGACGCGCGCGCGAGGCGACGCGCGCGCGCGCGGATGTGGATTGGTGCGCGCGTTTGGGCGCGCGAACGACGACGCGGATGCGGATGCGGATACGGATGGACGGATGGGGAAACCACGGACGTTGATGATTATTGAGTGCGACGGGGCGTTGATTGATGTGCACGGCGATGGACATCGGGTGGCGTTTAACCGCGCGTTCGCGGCCAAGGGGGTGACGAGCGCGACGTGGACGCACGCCGAGTACGCGTCGTTGTTACGAAGCGGAGGAGGCACGGCGTACGGGATGCTTGAGCGATACTTTCATTTTTATGGATATCCTTACGAGGTGACGAAGCATCGTGGGGGAGGGCCGGAGATGACGGCGGAGTACATGGAGGCGATGAAACGGTTACAGGCGGTGGTGCCGCTCGCGGTGGAGGATGAAGGCGACGACGGGCAGACGGGGGAGGCTGAAGTGCGCGCCAGGGGAGAATTCCTTTTAAATATGATTGAGGAGAAAGACAAGCAGTTTCAAATGATGATTGACGAGGGCGCGCTAAAGTTACGCGATGGCGCCGCGCGATTTATTGACGACTGCTTGATTGACAACGACAAGGTGCAAGTGTTGATTATCGCCGAGACGGCATCGACGAGCGAAGAGCGCGTTTTAGAAGCTGCGCTCAATGGTCTCGGGCCGTTGCGTTCGGCGGCGGTGTCTATCACAGGTACGCCCGAAAGTTTCAGCGGCGGTGACGACGACGTCGTGAGCGAGGCACGAAAGCAAGCGGCGCGAGTGGTGAAGAAAACCAAGGGTGATTTGCTCGCGCCCGAAGTCGGCGGAAATTTACAACGACAAAATTTCAATTCGGATGTCATCATCGATAGTGGTATCTTTGCCAATAGCCGCCGCTCGATGCTGAGCGCAGAAGTATTTAGTACGATTGCCGAGCAACGTGGATTTGACGTCAAGAGTGTCATCTTTATCGGAGGTTCGCAGACGACGTGCGTCGAAGCCACGAGCGCGGGCGCGTACTCCGTCATGGTGCGCAACCGCTTACAACGCGGCGGCGAATTCCCCGGATGCGACTCCGTCGTCGATGGCTACGGCGCTGGTGAAGGCATCACCTATCGTCGCGTCATGGCTGTCGCTCAATCTCGCAACCGTGCGTGATTCCACATCTTTTGTATTCCCGCATCCGCGACGTCGTCCGCGCGTGTAATTTATTCCCATACTTTTCGCGAAGGCACACACCTCCTTGGACGCCGAGCTATTCCACACGCCAAAATTTGAGAACACAATCTGACATTGAGCGCTTTCTAACGAGGTTGTGCCCATTTCGTTTTTCGTACGCGTGTCGTCATCTTTCGCACAACGCACACGCACACACAAAAGTCGTTGACGTATTTGGACACGGGCACCATCGTCGCCCACGTCGCCACTGCGCGCCCACGAACGACGTCGTCAACGTCGTCGCGTGGCGCTGATGTCGCACGTCGATGAACGCACGCGCGCACTCCAAGCGCCATCGAGCGCCGTCATCGTCGCGAGCACGTCCAATCCCGTGGACGATTTGCGCCGCGAACGCGCCAAGGCGTCGTTCAACGCGCGCGAGCTCGAGGCGCTGCTGCACGGTGGCGCGGACATGGTGCATCTGAGACGACGGATAGCGGACGTCATGACGTCGCAAGATGTGTTTAGTAAGCGAGGGAAGTACTTTCTCGAGCGAGATGAGCTGTACAAATCGACGCTGGCCAAGTATTTGGCGTTGCCAAAGGCGGTGACGTCGATGAAGGAGAAGGATCCGATACAAGTCGCGCGCATCATGCGCGAGTTTATCGACGAACCGGGCGGGTTAGATTTACATCTGGGGATGTTTATACCAACCATACAAGGACAAGGGGACGAAGAGCAACGCAAGTATTGGATTCCAAAATGCGTTAAATTAGAGTGCATTGGGACTTATGCGCAGACTGAGCTCGGGCACGGCACGTACTTGCGAGGTTTGGAAACGACGGCGACATACGATGAAAGCAGCGAAGAGTTCATCATTCATTCACCGACGCTGACAAGCACTAAGTGGTGGCCTGGTGGCCTAGGTAAAACGTCCACGCATGCGGTGGTGATGGCGCGGCTGTTTACAAAGGGTAAAGATCACGGAGTTCACCCGTTTATCGTGCAAATTCGTGAAAATAAAAATCACGAACCGTTACCCGGGTGCACCATTGGTGATATCGGTAACAAGATGGGGTACAACGCCGTGGACAATGGATTCTTGCGATTCGATCACGTTCGTGTGCCGCGACGTGCGATGTTAATGGGACACTCGAAAGTCGAAGCTGACGGTACGTACATTCCGGCACCCGTCGCGAAAGTGTCTTACGGCACCATGGTTTTCATTCGATCTGATATTGTGATGAATGCGGCATTGTTCATGAAAAAGGCGGTGACAATTGCGATTCGATATAATTTGGTACGAAGACAATCGAACGTGCATCCAAACAGCGGCAAGGAGTGTCAAGTTATCGATTACCAGCACAGCCAACGTACGTTGTTTCCAATTCTTGCCAAAGCGTTTGCGTTTCATTGCACATCTGACTTTATGCGTCGCATGTACTTTGAATTCCAAAAGAAGTCTCGTAAAGATCAAGACTTTTCTGCACTACCAGAACTTCATGCGACATCGAGCGGTTTGAAAGCGTATTGCTCATGGGAGACTAAGGATGCGATTGAAGCGTGCCGTCTGACGTGCGGCGGCCACGGGTACATGGCTTTGGCAGGATTCGGCACCACCTTCGCTTCCTACGCACCAAACGTCACGTATGAAGGTGACAATAACGTGTTATGCCTGCAAACGGCGCGATATTTGCTCAAGGCGTATAGAAAAATGAGCTCTGGTGGAGAATCACTCCCTTCGGCGCTCTCATACCTTCACGGTTCAGATAGCCAAAGCCAGCTTGGACAAGGCGCAAGTTTGCGTGACGAGAATGCAATCGTTGACGCATACGCACACCGTGCGTGGCGTTTAGTGACTGATGCAGCTCGAAACGCTGGAAATATGTCCCCGGACGATACCATGCGCGAGCACATGGTTTCATGGATTAAAGCCGCAAAGGCGCATTGCGCGTTTGTCATCATGAATACTTTTGTGCAAGAGTATGGTGACGTGCACCAATACGTGAAAGCAGAAACTATCGCAGTGTTGCATCGATTAGTTATCCTCCACGGCTTGTGTGGCATGGATGACACCATGGGTGAATTCCTTGAAGATGGTTACATTGACGCCAACCAAGCGGCGGGTATCCGAGAAGAAATTTTCCGTCTACTCGCCGAAATTCGTCCTGATGCCGCTGCACTTGTGGATTCGTTCGGCCTCCATGACTACTTTCTCAATTCCGCGCTCGGCGCGAAAGATGGTGATGTCTATCGTCGTTTGTATGAACAAGTGCAAGAGGCGCCGTTTAATCAGTCTCACCAACCTCCCGGTTACGCTGAGTTACTTCAACCGAAATTAAGCAAAGGCACGTTCGGGGTGTCCAAACTCTAGTCAACACACGAAACGAATTTATTTTACTAGCTTGATCTTTCATTATTTACGCATGCATTCTTTTTCCAATTAAACAAACCAACACACGCGTCCATGCTCGCACCTGCGCGTCACTGCGTGCCATGTTTGAAGACGTCCCTCAAGACACTTTGGCGCTTTACGGCGTCGTCCTCACCGTCTGTGGGCGCTTAGTTTCGGAAGTAAAGCGACTCCGTTCGCTAGGACCCGATTACGTTGCCGCTAAAGACGACGCTGGCGCAAGCGTGCCAGAAAGTTCCGCAGACTGGTTAAGTCCAGCACGCGAGCTTGCGCAGTTTACCAAAGATGGCGCGCGACCAAGAGGGAAAAGATTAATAGTCATCGGCTACACGCTCGTAGTTCTATCTACCACACTTATTACCGCAGCATATCGCGTCAGTGTCTCAAAGAGAGCGCGAGTGATTCGGAATGATTATCATGAAATGCAGTTACGTGCAGACGCAAGTGTGAGACGCCGGGCAACTGTGCGCGTTTGGGTCGATCATGAACGCCATTTAGATAATATTCGTGCGATGCAACTAGCTATAGCAGGTGTCGACGTTGAGGTTATAAGCCCGCATCGTTCGCCTTCGGGGGCGTTTTCGTCGTGTGCAGTGGTTGAAACTCCGTGGAGCACGGCTCTGGACAAGCTCGTGGACAACGACATAGACGTTTGGATACATGAACGCGTCAAAAGTTGCCCTAGTTCTTCATATGACGTCGTGTTCATATCTACAAACGGAGAAGCGGTCGATGGAAATATAGTTTTGGGGCAAAACCGTGCAGCTTGGATGCGCTACGATGGAAAGTCAAATCCAGCGTTTGATGCAAGCGCTCGTGCGCTGTTTGCACCTTTGACACTGCAAGCGCCGCATATGCCGCCATTTCTTTCAACATCGGATGGAGTACTTTTAGTTTCTTTTAGTTTAGTCAACGCGGCACCCGTGAAAGGGTACGCATTGAGCTGGGATTTTGAACGTGATGTTGAGCAGCCTTTCCTGGGAGCACTTCCTGGCGCTCTTCGCCGTGTACTGGATACGCAGATTGAGGGGCAAGTACTGAGGCACGCGCAGAGTAGAATACGTCCCAGATGGTCAGAAGCCCACAAGGCGTTCGTCGTTGATGCCGCGCAAACCCCATTCTTCATTGATTCAGATTGGCCGATCGATACGTCAGTCACGTACACACCAGTAAATGGTAAACCGTTGCACTTTGCCGTGTACGTGCCACCACAGCATGAGTGCCCTTTGTATATTCTCGACGAACATGAGCAAACGTCAAATACAAATGGATTTATTGTCGAAGGTTGGGGTGGAATTGTGATATTTAATCCGCCTGGATGTGCGGCGCACAACGAGTCGGAGCGAAAACTGAACCGCGAGGAAATCTCAAAGCTAGTAACTGTCTTCGTGCAGCAGCTGCGAGAACATCTGGGTGTCACGGCAATGAATGTGCAAAAAAGTAAAGCAACAATTTTACCACCCAAAGAGTCCGGTTTCACGGCGTGGGAGGTTGATGCTTTAGTGCACGCAAGGCTCGTTTCTGATTCGCATTCGGCGCTTTCAACTCTCAGTTCTCTCGATAAGGTCATTTCGGATATGCCTGACATGGCAATTCCCCAAGAAATTGCAGATTTAATTTCGGACTCCACGCAGAGCTTTGAGCGAGCGATAGCGCTCGCGCAAGAGATGAGATACGACGAGGCTGCAGCAAGCGCACTCCATGCGCACGCGGTCGCGGAGGCAGCATTTTTCCATCCATTCTCTCTCGACGGCCTGCAATCGTACCCCATCGAGTATAAAGTTGCTGCTCTGATACCTATTCTACTTCCAATGCTGATACCTCTATTATTAGCCTTTATGCGCGAAGCGAATCACTTTGCTCTTCGCACAAGTTGTGCTGAACGCGCAAAACTCAGAAAGAAAGATTAGTTTATGCCTACAAAAGCTAGGATATAGCACCTCTTTGGGTGATTCGATTCTACTAGTAAGTTTGTAATAATACCAATTCGTTTTGATCAAGGTTTGAATTGCTTGACCAGTTTCGCTCCAGTCGCGGCGAGCTCTTTAGCGTAGAACTTTGCGCAGTCGTTTTCAGCACACTTCTCCATCGCCTCTTGGGCCTTTTCCACGCCTTTGCTCTCAACTAACGTCTGTGCACGATCCTGGCACTGCATCATGCAACGCTGTACTCGCCCCTGAAATGCCTGCAGCTCCTGCATCACCGCATGCTCAGCGTGTTGCGTCTCTTGGCCTGCGCGTTGCAGGCATGCCTGGAATTGCTCCGAGCTCTTTGAGCCGTCGCAGCACTTCGAGCTCGCGTCAAACGCGCGCTTTTGAAGAGGCCGGAACACTTTTAGATCTAACTCATCCTGCAAAGCGGTGATCTGTTTATTCAACGCTTCCATCTTCAAGTGAGGGGGGGGGGCACTGTGAGGATGGGTTCGCAGTTCGCGCAAGCAACACGAAATTTCTACGAGGCTAAGCATGTTCTAATAAAGCTGCTACGAAAACAAAATGTTCCTAAACTATTCTACAATCACATTGCGGGCTTGCAAATCATCCCACATGGAAGGTTTGCCCAAATCCGCGCCGAACGATGCGGGGAAAATATTGACATGTCTTGGTACTCGGGTGTGACTTTTGGATGGTCCGTGTCTATCGCAGCGTACCAATTGCAGCATGGTAAAGCAATGCAGCCACAACTACCATCGCTCGTGGTGATACTCGCAAGCGTCGCTTTAAGCGACACATGCGCATGAACCATCACAATGAGTGCGCGTTTTGTTTTGATTCGTAGTTCTTCAATTTTTGCGCGAAAATGTTGCAACCTCTGAATGTCATACTTTTGTCCTTTCTCGTTCATCTCCGGATCGACTGCTATGCACTGCCACTTAGTACGGTACGCAAAAAGAGCCGCAGTGCGAGGCGTTTGTCCATCGCCTACGGAGATGAGAGTGACGTCATCGTCATCTGCACGGAACGCCGTTGACAAGTGGTTGCGCCAAGCGTTGAACGCCCCAAAACTCTCAGAAAGCTCTTTTGCATCCGGAAACAATTTATTCTGTAACAATTCCGTGGCGCAACCTAGCTGCATGAACTCTGTCACATATCGAACAGATACACCATCGTCCGCTTCAACTGTTCTCGAAGCCGCCGGGTTGCGAGCGCCGTGCTTTTTTAGCCTGACAGCTTTCTTGTCCGTTCTCGGACGTTTAAATAACTCTGACTTAACAGCTTTACACGTGACATTGTATAACGTTTTAACTTTGATCAATCTGTCGCCGAATCGACGACGAAGAAACATACCAATCGCACTTGTGAACGTGTCGTCGTTGACGATGTCCCCAACCAATGCGGCGGCGTCAAAAACTTCTCTCAACTTTTTACGGCATATTACGTGGCCTTCTGGAGCGAGCTCGAATTCGAGCGATTCTAACCATCTCTCTATATCTTGTGATGAGCGCATGGTTGTTCCAGGAGCGGCTTTCTTCTCTGCAAGTGCGTGAGCTTTCACGGCGTCGAGCTTTACCTGCCTAGTCACCCATCGCGGCTCGAGCTCGATGCGCTCAATCACAGGATATTCCGACGTTGACACCATGACATACGGATACAATATTTGCACGTTGATCCAATGTCCGATCGAGACGGCTTTCAATCTCGATGCGTGAAGTCGCGATGTGCAGTTTGTAGGCGGCAATAATTTATATTTATATTCAACATTCACATTCCTACTGTCTACTGTACGGGTTCCTATTGTTCTTTCGGCGCGGTTGACGAAAATGAAGCTTTCCAAGCCTCAAGCTCTCCGGCGTTGATCTCTAACGTACCGTCTTCGTTTCCTGGTTCTAAGGTTACTGACCCGCGCGCAACTTTTTGCTTTACGCCGCCGTCGGTGTCAGCTTGGGCTATGAAATCTTCCACGCTTCCAGGTTCACCAAACCATCCCATGCGATCGGCAACGACGTGTTTACTAGAGCACCCTGGGCAAGTGACGATGACAACGCCATTCTCATACGCCTGTCGACTGAACCCTCGAACTGCTCGCGTTTCGCACTGGCCACACGTAAACATCATGTATAAATCTTTCCTACTGTTCGCCTCACTAGACGATGACGGCACGTTCGTGGCTTCTTCGGGATTTCTAACGTCCGATGCGAACGTGCGAACGTGCGCAATGGGCTCGAGAGACCGTATGGTGATACCCGCGTGGGTCGGCGTGCTCGCAAAGGTGTGCGTTGAGGCACCCATAGCGAGACGCAAACGAGACGAGTTCACCGTCGCACACGACGTATAGCGCGCGCATGACGCAAGAACACGACGCAAATAACTATCTCGAGACATTACGCGCGGATAATAATGATACGATTCGGTGCGCGTGAATGAATGAAGCTATCTGTGAATCGTATTGAGAAGACTACTTGCTTAAACCACGCGAGCGCGTTCGGCGATACGACGGTTAATTTCAACCGTCTTCTTCCATGTTTGCGCCGTGACTTCGTCGGTTCCTTGGCTCAACGCATGTAAACGAGCCATGGTGAGCATGCGATGAAGCGCGTCTTGCGTCAAGGTAGTGTCCGCCTGGCGAGCCGAGACTATTTCAGCCTCGATTGCCTTTGACGTTTCTTCTGAAATAATGTGCTTCATCATGCGCATCCCAGCGATGAATTTGCGGATTAAAGTCAATTCCTCTTCCGTTGCGGCTACAACTTTTGGCGCACGCACGCGCCTGAGGGGTAGCACGACGTCGACGGGAATAATGCTCTTTGTATCAGACGCGATAATTACGGGCACGTCGACTGGCATTCGCATCTGGTGATACTGAAAGTCATACTCCAAATCCTGCAACGTCGTCAGCGCCTTCAATGCGTCGATATTACGGATGCCAGTTTCGGTTAAAGTGCCTGCTTCGAGAATAGTCTCGTCCAGAACAAGTACCGTGCTCGCGGCGAGCTGCAAAGGACCGGCGCGCAGTCGGTTGAATACGTAATCTTTTTTCGGCGTCCAAGAGCGCGCATTGAGCGCCGGAACTGTGAAAGGGAGATGCGCATTGGCAGGACACACCATCGCGATGACTGAAGAGAGTGCCTCGCTGAGCGATAATTGCTCCCTGGCATCGATTTTACATCCCGACAAATTGAGCGAGAATTTGCCCAATGTCAGCGTTTCAGTGCGCGTGTGCACTTTTGAAATCAACACCATTAATACCAACTCTGCCGCAAATACATCGCCACCAAGCGCATGCGTGAGCATGTCCAATATCTTCGCACGCGCCACTTTGCACTGCTCGGGCGTAATCTTAAGTTTTGGCTCCGCTTCAGTCTCTGCAAATCTCTCCGCTGGTGTCGATTGAGCGAGTTCATTCACGGAAGTCACCTTGTACGACAACGCGTGAAATCTAGGCACTAAGCTTGTGGCCGGGTTGCGCGATGCTTCTTCTTCCGGAAAGGATGAAGACTGAAATGGTAACGAGGCGCCGCCGTTTTCCATGCTGTCGTCTTGCCCCGCGCCTAATTCAGGCGCGTAGTACATCAAACCAACAAACTCCACGACGTCGTTCAACTTCAAATTCTCCTCAGCGGAATCGCCATAGAGCTTGACAATACACGGCGAGCGAGTTTCCGGCACTAATGGAAAATTCAGCAACTGATCCAAGGATTCCTCACGAGGTTCGCCTTCGCCGATTTGTTCAGGCGTATCAGGCGCCAACTTATCCACCGCGCTCGTCTTCTGCACGCGTTCAATGTCTGGTTTAATCTTCATCGCCACACCACCGTTGATGGTGTCATCTCTTCTGTTTCCATCATCGCACACATCCATAGATTCGTCATCTCGCGAGCGTTTCACGCGCTCTTGCGCACCAGTACCATCATGAATCACCGCCGCTTTCGCCGGTTGAGCCGCCGCGTCCGCCTCGCGCACCCACTCTCGCTCTCCGGGCACCGGCACGCAATATATTACGCGTCGTTCAAACAACACCGTCTCACATCCATCCTCAATCATCCCTTGATGTTCGCCATACTTGGTCGTGATCCATGTTCCATCGCTCCTGAGGTACGCCCCGACGTAATACTCAGGTTCGTACATGTCTTGCACTAATCCGCGAAACCGCACCAACGTGTTCGGCGCGATGGTTTCAATCGCACTGTGCGAATTCAATTCCATGACGGCGTCAAACGCGTCGGCATCGGAGGTTAACTCGCGCATCACGTCCTGCACGCCCCAATCTCCGTCCACGGGTGTCGTCGCCGGTGATTGTGCAGCGCACGCGCGGGCGCACATGGTTTGAATCCACGCGCGCGGGTCCGCGAGGAGCGCGTGGTGCGACGCCGACGACGCGGACGACGGAGCGGTCATGTGTACAAATGCGTCGTATCGCGTCGTATCGCGTGCGTGTTGAGTGCGCGATATTGGTGCGTGCGTGCGCCCAGGATTCGCGCGCGGTGCGAAGTGATGCATCGAGAGACGCGTAGCTGTCGAATTTTTGGCGGGAGATTTCGCAAAGCGCGGAAAACGGCCAGTCGCGCGCGCGCGTTCGATGGGGCGCGTACACGGGCTAATGCGTTGATACGCTTTGATACGCTTTGATGCGGATGCTTTAAAAACGTATGTTACATTCAACACAAGATATTAAACGAAAACGCGCACAATGCGCACTGTCATGGCGATTTCGCTCCCTTCAAAGCGGCCGCCTTGGCTTTGGCCTCCGCGGCAATTTTGTGTTCTTTGATGCGTTCGCCGCCGATAAAGTGGGAGAGAAAATAGTTGGGAAACTTCTCAACCGCGGTCACCATGCGGGTCTTGGCGAGCGGGTTGTTGAAGTGCCATGCGCACGGAGACTTGCCCGTCATTGCGTTGTACACGCGGCCGCTCACCGGATCCCGCTTCATCATATCCATATCAATGCCACCCGGAGAGTTGAGGATCGATCCATCGATGTCAACTTTGACTTTGATATTCTTTTTCGCCATTTCAGCCATGATGTATGCGTTCAAGCACAATTGATCGTCATAAAAGGCGTCACTAATGTGCGAGTTTACCGCATCAGCCAAGCTCATCTTGAATGGGAGGCAGTTTTTGTCAAATCTATCATCTCCATGACTCGGAATCGTGTACATTATGTCCTCCACTGCGTTGACGTATCTTAATAAAGCACTTTTGCGACCCATGATCAAGCCAGCGTTAGGCCAACGGTATGGTTTGCTGTCGCCCTTTTCTGGTTCCGCCGCCTTACCTATGCTGCCCAAGTTTGAGTTTTCAACTTTCCAGTCATTGATGTCCTTCTCCTCAAAGTACGATCGCACTTCGGGCCAGAGTTGTGTTTCTCCACTAGCTATCATATCCGCTCCAGTCGCTTCGAAGCGCGCCTCAATATCGTCTTGTGAGCACGAAAAGTAAACATCTCCCGTGTCTGAAGCGATGACGATCGGATCGCCCTCAATGTGATGCAAATTCGTCTTTAACCCCATAGTTTTATCTTCCCAACCGTTCCATTTCGTGCCATCTCCAGACAATCTCGCCGCCAATCCCCAATGTGTCGCCGAAGCTAACCAATACTTTGCATACTTGTAAATATCCGTCGCGTGTCCCGTCACCACAACCTTGGCTTGCTCGCTCCCAGGCGTTTCGTGCACTGAAATATACGAGTTCTTTTTCCAATACGGCGCCGAAGCCCACGAGGATAAAAAGCTCGGCGGGCCCGGCTGAGACGTCCCTAATGACGATGCAACATCTTTCGGCGTGTTTTCCGTGCCCGGTACCACTGTCATGTGCGCCACCAAACGTTCCGCCGCTGAGGCGAGCTCCCACGGCTGCTTCGCTCTCTTGTCCTCTTCCTCACCGAGCTGCGCCGGTCGTGCGCGCTCCGTCACGCGGTGTCGACGCCACGATGACTTGTATCGTAACCCCAGCGCTTTCGCGCGTACCGCATCGTGGGCGAGTAAGAACACCATCGTTCCCGCGAGCACGAGCACCGCGGCGATGGCCACCGATGCGGCCACCGATCGGCGCCGCGACGTCGCCGTCGCCGCGCCGGCGCGACGCGCGTCATCGGTCGTAGTGGGTGTGGATTCTTCATCGTACGCGTTCGGCGCAGTCGATGAGATCAGACCTGCGCGTTCGTCGGACATGACTGACGTTGCGTGCGTTCGATTGTGGGGTGTTGGGGGTGAGGGTGTTGGACATTCCTCGCGGTTTCGACTGGAGGACGTGCGTCAACGCGATTGGCGTGGTGTTGTCTAGAGAAATGGATGCAAGACTCGTTGTTCATGAAATAAATATCTAATGTATGTCTAAAATGCAAACCATCCACCCGAAGATTCGGTTTTACCGATGCTGAAGCGCGCTTTGATCCATTTGGAGGCGGCGTGGTCCGCGCGGTGGCAAATGACGCGCAAGGTGACTTCGGAATTGAAGACGTCGGCGTTTGGATCGGATGAGGGGTTTGATGGCGCATGCGCGCCAGTCATCGCAGCAGCAGCTTCTTTGGTAGCTTGTTCTTCGTAATTCTTGGTCAAGTCGTTCGTGGAGAGGCTCATAATCGAGAGCAGGGCTGTCATGGGAGCGACGCGTTCGGCAACCATCGCAGCGTCCAAGCCTTGACCGCCGGCGATGAAAAAATCTGATAGGATTTCTACTTCTTCCTCGAGCGGTTCAATGTCGCTCGATGTAAACACACGTGCCGGACCACCGTCTAAGAGTACGCGCATCCATCCTGAAACGGTCGCTTCTAGAAGAGCTGCGGCGACGACGTTGCGGCTCTGACTGTCCAGTCGGGATGCAACGTATCCAAGAACTCCATCCAAGAACGGTAGAACGTCGCTGGTGATGTTGTCACAACTTCGGTGCACACCAGTGTAGTAGATGTTATCCAAGAACTCAGACTGCATGTCTCGATAGATGACGCAGTACGCGGTCTGAGATGACACAACATTTATCGCTCTGTGCAGCGCTTGTTTTGCACCAGCCATCAATCCTTCGAACCACTGCTTGCCTACGATTTCAAACGTAGCATCGGGATGTTCAAGTAACGAGGCGTTACGTTGCATTTCCATCCATTGTGGCACGATGTCCTTTTCAAGCTGGCTCATCTTTTCAAGAAGAAACTTGAGTGACTGCAAGCGCAAAACTCCGGCGCCAATGGAACTACTCTCTAATGGCGTAGTCGACCGTCGAGCGCGCTTGAATTCACTGCGAAGCTTCTGCACGATGTCCTTTTTATAGCGCGTCTTCGGAGGTCTTGGCGGAATAATATCATCTGTAGATTCTAAAGATGCGATGGTAGCTGAGGTGAACTTTCTCACCGCTGCGTCGATGCCCTCAGTGAGCGCTCGCAATGCGCTAACATGTGCAGGTATGCGTAAATTGAAAAAACTCGTCAGGGTTTCGTTAACTGCACGTAAAAAGTCGACGGCAGAAGGTGCTGGGCTGTTGCTATCTTTATTCACTCTCCATTGCTCTGTCGAAATACATCGTTCAACAATAGTGTTCAATCCATCAATTTTGTCGCTCAACCACACAAACACCAAAGGCGCCGTGTGCGATTGCAAACCCATAGGCTCAACGGACGACCCTCCCGTGGCCACGAGCGCATTTTGTAAATCTCCGACAGCCCAAATCGTGTTGAGAGACTGAATTGTCAACGGTGGTCCTGACTCAAGCCAAGCGTACAAGTCTGTGCTAAAACTTTCTCTCAACTGCGCGGCAAAACACCCAGTCACCTCTTCGCTCATTCCAGGCGAGTTCGATATATAACGTTCGAGATGAGCCGAAAACAAATCTGCAGAATTTGCCGTTATTTGTGCGATATGCCTAAGTGAAGTGCACACGGCATCACCATGTTCAAGATTATCATTGTCCATGGCCGAAATGCGTGCGCGCTCGTATTCAGCCCGAGCTGACTTCCGGCACATATCTGTCAAAATCGGCGCGCTTTCATAGCCCACTAGCGTAGCGGCATAATGCGCGATGTCCACAACTACGTCGAACGTTTCTGGCTCTATCATCATGACGCTTTTATCTTGATGCGAAGCTGGTGGCTGCACAGTGTGCATGAAATCAGACATCATGAATTTCCCCCATTGAAGAAGCGCGTGCATGGCAGAAACGACGGCAGGCATCATCGTTTTATCTACGTTGCGTAACTCATTTCGCGCCTTAGTGAGAAGGAATAACACCGGCGATGTATCGTAGCCATCGCACTCTATGCCTAGTTCTTGACAAGCCGCGATTGCTTTTCTAACAATCGCGAAAGCAAGCAGCGTCTTTCTTGGAGCTTCATCCGCTAAACCAAGAGCTTTGGCGACCGGTTCGAGAGATTTTAGAATGACAGGCGCGTCATAAGCCAACGTGTGGTCTTCTACTTGATCAAAGATAGCGCTCAGAAGTTCTACGTATAACTTGACTCCCATTACCCCCGGATAACGGAAGTTCGTCTTGCCATTCTCCAAAGCCGCATCGATTATCTCCACTAAAGATTCGACCCATGCAGCATCGATATCAGGTAAGGACAACATCCTATTAATTTCGGCGAGCACGTTCGCAGGACTAAGATCGGTACCCTCTTCGTCGTCGTCTCTCACATGCGGCGTCGAAGAGTTCTGCGTCGAGCACTGCAAACTCCACAAAAGTTCGCTCATTGCCCGGGCTCGAATCTTAAAAAACTCTTCGTCTGCACCGAGTGAACCATTTTCTATTGCGGCGAGCATCGTGTGCAGGTGCAGATGCGCGGTAAGTTGCTCATTAGAGATGGCACCCTTGCACTTTTTGATGTACTTCACCACGACGTCGGCTCGATGCTGTTCAATGTTTAACGCTAAACGAACCGTTTCTAATTGCTCATCATCGCATGCGACCATGGCAAATATCTCAAACGCAAGCTCGCGAATGTTTTCCACACTCAGAGTTGCGTATGTGTCCGGCAATCGAAGTTCACAAGTTTGCGGTGAACGCATCGGCGTGTCGTCAAGAGCAAAAAAGGATGTTAGGCTTCTCGTCGATGCAGTCGTCACTGGTTGTGACACATCTGCTGACGCCGGCGAGGCGCTAACTCCATTCGTGCTGGGGGTCATGCGTTCTTCGAAAGGATTCTTGGAAAACGTAGCCGTGCTTGCCGTCGTCGCAGACACCGCACGTGTCGCCGCAACTCTCGTTGACTCTGATCTCTCCAACGTCCTCGCCGTGCACGACTCATTCATGCACGTCGTCAAGTCCACAACTTCGCTGCGTCTTAATCTCGAAATCATATCCGCAACGTCGATAGCGCCGTAATTGACGTCGTTCATCGTCGTTCCGGGAGGAAGCCTGAAGTTGCCAATCGAGTTCGTGTCAAGTATATAGGACAACATCAGTGCGTTGTCGCGCTCGATGCGCACAAGGCGCTCAAGGGAAACCGTAGTATCGGTTTCACAAGTTACATCCATGATTTGCATCCGCGGCGTGAACGCCAGCGGGCGCGGCCACGCGCCGTGAACTGACGGCACCTGTGATTCTAGTTTGTTGTGACGCACTCAAGAAAGCGAGGTGTACTGGACAAAAGGATATCTTTACATTAGATGCAAAGCACGAATACATAACGATGAGGATAAGATGGACGTTTACTACAAGCTATTCATCAAAGTCAATGTTCGGATTGATGGCGAGCACGCGCTCTTCAATGGCGCGCGCGCGCTCACGAGCGGCGACAACCATGGGGTCGAGTTCTTCATCGTCAGCATCGCCGAGCGCATCGGGCGCTGGTGCCGCCTCTTGCGTGACGATAAATGTTTGCTCCCTGTTAATGAGATGACTTATGATTTGGCGAACCAACTTGTACTCGGCTAAGAGTTGAGCCGGGTCTGAAACACCAGATGGAATGACGACCGCGTCGATGTACCAACCAACCAAATCTTTTTGTAAAATACTTCCGTCGCCGTTTTCGCTACTGATCTCTCGCCTGCGCATTTCTCTGAGTAAATGTTGTTTGACTTGGTTGAACCTTTCGTAGCTCACAACTTGGGTCCTTCGATTCCTCACTGGCTCTTGCTGTTCAGCTGGCGCCATGTTGGCGTCGTCATCGCCGCCTTCTGCTCGTCGCTGTTCTTCTGCAGCTGCTCGGTCTTTGGCTTCCTGTTTAGCTCTCAAGCTCGCTAAAATTTCTTCCGGTAAGATGGGATTGCTCACATCATTTTCCAACTCCATGTCGTCAGAATCGAGTGTCAAATCTCTCGCCTCGACGGCGATAATTGATTCAGACAAGAGACGTCTCGCTTCACGAACGTGCTTTGGGTGAACCTCGGCACGGCAATGCAAGCGAGCGAGCGCTTCAGATAAGCGAACGATTGCTTCGAGCTGGCGAACAGTAATTCTATATGCCGTCTGCGTACCCGGTTGACTGTCGCCGCGTCGAAGTCTGACATATGCCTCAACGATTTCCTTTTGCGCCTCAGGAGTCATCTTTGGCTTGATAGTGCGCGCATACCTAATGTAGCGTTGCAGCTGTTGCAACGTAAAGTCGACATTCACCGCACTTTCACGCTTTTGGTGCAAGCTCACGATGTGACGTGCCAGCGTATAATCGTGAAACTCATCAGGTTCATCAATCATGACGTGCACTAAATCAAAGCGGGACAAGATGGCTGGAGGAAGAGACAAGTTGTGTCTCAACTTCTTACTTCGGTCATAACGTCCACCGTTGGGATTCGCCGCAGCCAAAATACTTGTTCGTGCGTTCAAAGTGGCTTGAATACCAGCCTTGGCGATACTGATGGTTTGTTGCTCCATGGCTTCGTGAATCGCAACTTGATCCTTCACATCCATCTTGTCAAATTCATCAATACAGCAAATACCATTATCAGCCAACATCAAAGCTCCTGCTTCAATACAGTACTCACCCGTTTCAATATCTTTCGCAACCGTCGCTGTCAAACCAGCGGCAGAAGAGCTCTTCCCAGATGTGTACACCGCGCGCGGCAGAAACGCCGCGACATACTTTAAAAATTGGCTCTTGGCACACGAAGGATCACCAACGATCAAGACGTTAATATCACCTCTCAGGCTTGTCTTATCTTTGGTTTTCTTGTGTACACCACCGAAAAGCATGAGCGTAATTGCGCGCTTGATGTCGGCGTGTCCGTGAACTGTAGGTGCGACAGAGCGCACAAATTTGTCGTATAAATGCGGGTCTTGCGCCATCTGCGTAATTTCGCGTCGTTCTTGCGACGAAAACGATGCCACGACTGTTTCTTCACCGTCGCCACGGATATCCACGGCTCCGCCTCCACCAGAAGGTTCCGCGGTATTAACAACGCTTTGCGCGACAAACACCATGCGGTAGAAGAGCTCGCGAGCGCCCAACTGTCGCAAACCAGTAATGCCATCACTGCGACCTTTGGTCGACGAACTAAGCTCAGTTCGATCACCAGCCATATTCTTCGGCGCTACTTCAGGCACTACGAGTAACGTACCGGTAAAAATTGCCTTGTCACCAGCCCTGGCTTCTTCAACAATTTCATGACGGAGAATCACATCCATACTGCGCGGCAGCGAGCCAGCGGGAACCTCGTCTGCATTCTCTTGCACGCGCACGCGTTGCCAATCGACGAATTTGCATCCTTCTTTCTCAAGCGTCCACTTTGTTCTATTTCCGCACGTCTCGTTCAAGCAAATTGCAGGTGTCGTGTATCGACACTGTTGCTCGACGTTTGGCACCAATTCGTTGCAGTCGCCGCAGCGAAAGCAGCCCAATAATAACTCCGGACGCACGTCCGATGTACGCGTCACCGTACCACTAAAACTCGCCAATTGACCAATGTTATTTGCCTTCAACGTCCGTAAGCGTTGGACTTGTGGCAAATTGACAAATTTCACCCACCATTCCTTCTCCACTCCGCCCACGTGCCGCGCCAACTCTGGTCGGTGTTGTCGCACAAACTGCGCCGCCGCTTGGTGCAAAAATGGTTGATACTTGTAAAAGCTCGTCTGAATCCCCTCATGCGCTAAATCCGTATCATATTCCACCAAGTGCCCGAAATCCACCGTCAACGTCGTCGAATCACTCGAAATATGCCTCAACTGTTGCACGTACACGAGTTCTCTCGCGCGCGCCGCGAACCCAGGACTCCCCAAATCCTCATCTTCCGCTCTCAAATCCAACGAATACTCATTTAAAAACCCCACGAATCGTCGACGAACTTCATCAGCACCTTGTACATTCACCGTCGTCGTCGCCATCGCGCGTATCACTCACGCCGCGACTCACGAGAGACCCGACAGATAGATGGACAACAGATGAATGAATGACTCAAATCAATCACCCACGTCCTCGCGCGACACCCGTCGCTCTCCTCCTCGTCGGCGTCGTCGCGCACCACTCTCGAGATCGCGAGAAGATAAATACACACGCACGCTCGGTCGTCGTCGTCGTCGTCGTCGTCGTCTCACGTCGTCGACGTCGTGTCGCGCTCTGGTGGATGCGAATTTCAAATATTCACACGCCACATGTCCGAATATTCGCGTGGCTGCACGGTCAAGGCTTCACGCACGCGCAACACACAGCGGCACGCATGGCGCCCGAAAGCGCGTGCGCGAGCGTGAAACGCACGTGCGCGCTCGTCAGCGCGCTCGCCACGCACGTGCGCATCGATGCGGATGCGATCGAGACGTTCGTGGAGACGATGGATGACGCACAGCGCGCTGTTTTGGAACGCGGCGCGCGCGGGTTCGATGCGGCGCTGCACGAGCTTCCGCACGGGGATGAGGTGCGGGTGGCGTACGTGCTCGTCGTTGATGCGATTAATTTTTGTTTTTGGCCCGATCACGTCGATGTGGGCGAGGATGTGGGGCGTCTGGAGTATGAGCACGTGGCGGGTGGCGTGCGACGCGCGGCGACGGCGAATGCCAAGGCGTTGGACGCGAGGACGTTGGCGTCGATGGAGGTTGGGGATTTGCAGCGCATGTTGGAATGGCCGCGACCGCTGCCGAATGAAGAAGAACGCGTGCGATTGTTGCGAGAGGTTGGCGCTGGATTGATTGAGCACTTTGACGGGAGCGCGTTGAAACTGGTCGCCGAAGCTCGAGGCTCGGCGGCGCGGTTGGTGGATTTAGTGCTCAGGTACTTTCCAGGGTTTCGTGATTGCGCGGTGTATAAGGGTCGACAAGTGTACTTTTATAAGCGCGCGCAAATATTTGTCGGCGACGTGTGGGGAGCTTTTCAGGGCGAAGGCATCGGGCACTTTGAAGACATTTGTAGCTTGACAATGTTCGCAGATTACCGAGTGCCTGTTGTCTTGCGAGAACTGGGCATCTTGAAATACAGCGAGGAGTTGGTGAATGCTATACGAGCGGAGAAAATTATCATGCCAAATAGCGAGCAAGAGATTGAAATTCGAGCGTGTACGGTGGAGGCCGTGGAACGCATAAAAGACCGCCTCGCCGTACGCGATGGACTCGTTGTGAGTTCGGTCGTCATCGATTGGATGCTGTGGGAGCTCGGTGAAAAGAAGCGATATAGCTCACACGAACCCCATCATCGAACTTTGACAATTTTCTATTAGCGTTAGCGGTAGGTTGTAGTGCTAGTAGCTTTAGACACATGAAATTTCTTGAATAACAAGGACCAGTTATTTGATTTGTAAAGCTGTCGGTTGGCTATATTTAAAACGACACAGGTTGCGACCGCGCCACACGACCGCGCTCACTAGCTCACTATACGCCACGCGTGTAAGACCCTCAAATTTCATTCACTCAAACAGAACACTGACATTTGCACACCTGGACACCATGTGCTGCTGTAATGGAACGGTGCCAGAAATGCCACACGAAGTTGCAAGCGTGGAAGCGGCGGCACACGAATGGACACTCCAAATGATTTCTCAATCTCTCGGCGAAGCCGCCGTGGATGTCATTCGAAACGCGCACAGAGAACGCGAAATTGTACTTGATATGCAGCACGGCGCGCGTGTGATGTCTTTACTGCGTGACATTGACGACAGTGCAACGGTTGCTCAGACGCTTGGATTGGAGCGAGCCGTCGAGCTGGAACATGCTCGCGCACATGCACTCGCAACGAAACTCTCTGCCGACGCGCGTGCTAGAGCAGGCGAGGAATATTTAGCAAGCACCATTCGTTCTATCGATATCGCACGCCGGAGGGCCCGAGAACTCGACAGTGCGCGCGCGCAGTGGGCGCTCCAAGTAGAAGTCAACTGCCCGCGCAGAGAGTTAAAACGTCACTTTGCGGCGCCCGGTGTTTACGGCGACACAAACGTCAAAGATGACCTCGTCATCACACCGTTCGCTGTTTCCGATCGCCGGTGAAGCAAGCGATGGCGACGGCGACGACAGGGCGGCCAGAGAAGAAAAGTGGTTGAAGCTTTCTTCGCACTGCGCTGACGCACCCGTAGACGCGACGGACGCTCAACGCCGTCGACGTGGGCGCGAGGCTTCTTCTTCAACATCCCCGAGTGCATCTCGTTCGTCGTCTCCCTCGCGGCATCGACGCGGGCGGCATGACGGTAAGAAAAAGTCAAAGTCAGCCTCGCGCGGAAAGCATAAGAAGCGAAAGACATCTGAAGCAGAGAAAATCGCACGAGCAGAAGAACGCATGGGAGCAACGGTAAAAGATCGCAGAGTTGGAGATGGTCAAATATGGGAACCGTCTGCGAGAAGTATGGCGACGACGCGTTCGTACCAGGATTCAAGGGGTGACCAGGACAATTTGGCGTACGGCGCTCTCGCCAGAGGTGATGCGGTGAAATTCAAACGAGTGGATGATCGTGCTCGAGCCTGGTACGAGCGTGCGGCTAAAGTGCGATCGAGTGCATTTTATGGTTTGATTTTGGTTGGAAAGAAAGCAAAGGAGCTCGAAGTCGCGAAGAAGGAGCGTTACTTTAGCGGCGTGGCGTCGATGCGAGCGCGCGATAGGCGCATGCCAAAGTTGAGGAAACCCGCGATCATAAAGCATGAAGAGAAGGGTTCAAATAGTGAATTCGTAGCGTTGCGCCACAGAGCATCATCGAACGTTGGGAATGGTGATGGTGCAGCACATGTTGAGGATGATGATATGGAAAGCGTAAATGCGTATTTGATGCGTCGTACCAAAATGTTCAATCAAGCTGCGCGCGAAAGCCCACACGATGTGAAGGTTTGGATTGATTTCGCGCAGTTTCAGGATCAATTTCTGGCGCTTACGAATAAACGTGCAGAAGCAGCACAGTTAATTGAGAAAAAGATCACAATACTTGAGCAAGCACTGCGACATCATCCAAACAATGAGACGTTACTGCTCATGTTGATGTCTGAAACTGAAAAGATAGAAGAGAGTTCGGCTGTGCTATCACAATGGAATCGTATATGTGAGCGCAATTATCATAACCCAGAGATTTGGCACGCATTCATTCGGTACCGAAAGCGTGACTTCAATACATTCAGTGTGTCGCAGATTAGAGGAGAGTACGACAGAGCGTTGCGTTCGCTTGCTGCAGCACGCCGATTAGTCAAAGATGATATCCACGAATCGGAGTTTGCTATCATAGATTTCATCGTAGAAGCATGTCGATTTGACATGCAGTGCGGATCCACCGAGCGTGCGGTCGCTAGGTTACAGGCTGCTGTTGAGTTTGGTTGCTTCTCTCCCACTGGAGTTTCAGAGGCGGAGCTTTTGGATTCATTCGAGACGTTTTGGGAATGCGGAGAACCGCGCGTCGGTGAGGAAAACGCAAAAGGGTGGTCGCACTGGTTTGATGCAAACGCGGCGCTTAAATCAAAGCTCGAACTACAAGCTCGACACGCGAATCAACCTTCAACTGATGTTCCTCCACCGCCACCACCGCCACCACCGTTAGCGAGTGAGGAGGTTGTTCTCGGCGGTGGCTGGGAAGATTTCGACAAAAACGCGGACGTTGAAAAGTATGAAGAAAACGAGGATGAAAATGATGACAGCGTAGTTGACGAGGATGCGGATGATGTAGAACCAGATGCGGTTGCTATTGCTCGGTTGGAAGAACAACTTGAGGCTGCAGAGGATCGCGAAGTTGATGATGATATTATTAATCGATGGATCGCAAAAGAGTCAGAACGCGATAAAAACTGGTTGCCAATTCGATTAATGGATGCGGACGAGCCGGATGACGATGTTGGTACGATTGGAATCATTGACTTTGACGAGATAAAAAGTGGTTTGTCTGTATTCACATCGCCGGCGGCTCAAGTTCGGTTGTGTAAACATGTTTTAAGATTGCTGGCTCAAGCAGAAGATTTCGAACCTGATGCGAAAAACAACGAGTTTGGCAAACATATCGATTATATCGAAAACGTGGAAGCGACGCGTCAACCATATTCACATTTGGCAAAGGCGTTTACAAAGTTTGAAATGTCGAAAGAGAGCGAGGCTGATGTTGCGGTTGCGTCTGAAAATGTTTGGTTATTCCAGATGGAGGGGATCGAGAATGCCTGGGATACAAACGAATCTACTCGCATCACATTCGTTAAGAACATGCGTCGTGCTTTCGCTTCACGCTTCCCTCAAGAGGTGTTTTTCACGAATTTATTAAAGCCAAATGCAGAGCAAGTGAAGCACCTTCTCTCTGGCGCGCACGGAAACTCACTGGAACTGTGGGCGAATCTCGCAGTGATGGAAGGACAAGGACATCACAAATCCCTGTCTCGTAAAATATTCACTCGTGCTTTTGCATCTGCACCTTCACTTGGCGTCTCTTTTGGACAAAATGTGTCTCATTTGGCTTGGATGTGGGTTTCACAAGAATTGCGAGAGGATCCTCTCGACTCAAAGAATCACGCCAAGTCGGTGCTGTGCTCACTTGCTCATATGAGCTTGGGTAAACCCGTGCAACCTGACAAGTGGACTGATGACAAGCAATCATTACGTCAGGTGAAAACTGCGTTCGAGCAGATGGCAGGTCGTGCGTTGCTTGGTGGTGGTGTATCGTCGGCGCCAAATTTACCTTCAAAAGATTCGTCACTTTATGGATTACAAAGTCACGGCGTGGCGCTATTGCGATGCTATGACACGTTTCTTAAGTTAACGGGAGACGCCGATGATGTGATTGATGTCATACTTAACGACGCGGGTCTAGAGACACAGAGACGTATTATAAACGCTCCACATTGGCACGAGTTGCATTGCGTGTACATTTCAAAAGTCTCAGGTCATCGTAAGCGTTCAAGCATCGAGCGCGCTCTGCGCGTATTTCCAACATCACCTGTGTTACTACTGGAAATGTGCGCGTTGGAATATGAAGTACAGGGTAAGCAACGAATGCGTCGCTACTTGGATTTAGCACTCGAGAGTACGCCGTCGGCTTTGTTGGTGTTTTGTTCGCTTGGACTAGAAGTCTCAAAGCCGCTCGCATCCAACCCTCGTGCTATATCAGTTTTCGAGCGTGCATTGGATAGATCGGCTCCAACTTCACACACTCCGCTTTTATGGCTGATTTACATGCGAGCATACGTCATGTCTGGTCGCATGTCAAACGCAAAGACTGTATTTTTGCGCGCAGTCAACGCGGTGCCATGGAGCAAATCCGTGTGGCTTTATGGTCTATCGCACATTCGGCATGTTTTTACGGCTTATGAGCGCTCGGCTCTCATCGATGTCATGCGTGAAAAAGAAATCACTATTCGAACAGACATGTACGAGATCTTACTCGAATCCGCCGTCGATGCGTAAAGGGAGCGACTTTTTGCGCACTTCGACTGTTTTACATCCTATTGCTATAGATAGTTTTTCTAGCCGCTCTTCGCCGAAGAGCATGTGATTTTATGCCACAAATATTTGCAGCACCAAATCGCTAAAGGAATGGACCCGACCATGATCACCCAGAACGTGTACCAGCGCATGTTGAGTGGTTCGCTTGGTAATTTGAAGAGAGCAGCGGGATGTTGATTTGGCAGATAAATGTCACCATAGCCCCAAATCACGCATCCAATCGACCACGCCCAGAGCGCGAGAGCGTAATCCCATCCACTGTCATTCGGATCTAACGTCAACGCACGATGTTGTACCCACAGGTAGTACGATTGCTGCATAACGATGACGACGCTCATCACCCACCATGTGGATAAAAACGCCGACGCCAAAGCATCCGAAACGCTCGCGTCAAAGTACATGTACTCGGACAAATCGTGTACGGCCCACGACAAAATTGCCACCGCCTGAAAGTCATTACTCAGATTTCGCCTGTCAATCGCCCCATCTTTCTCTACCAGACGACATATCGTCATTTGCCCGAGCTCCAATGCAATCGCGAGTGAAAAACACACCATGCACGACCATCGCATGATCTCATTCACACCCGTAAACTCTTGATACATCCACATCGAGTTCCCACCAACGAGCCAGAAAAACACCGCCCACGCATGCACGAAATCATGCGAAGACTTTCTCGACAACCACACGCTAAACGTAAAGAATGTCGCCGTAAACGCCCACGGAACCACCACCCACTCGCTACTTTGACTCCAACACGTATCCGTCGCGATCCACGCCAACACCGAAAAGTGATCATACGCCATCATATCTGTCGTCATCGTCGCACTCGTTCCGCTCGCGAGCATCGTCGTCGGCAACAGCGCCTTCGTTTCGTCGCTCCCTTTCAGCGCACCACCCGTCGCCTTCGCACCCGTCGTCGTCGTCGTCGTCGTCGTCGTCGCGTGCTCCGACGTTGCCGCCGCCGCCGCGTTCCCTGTCGCCCGCGCACTCATCGCGCGTGCACCACCGCACACGCTACGTGCGTCTACCGCCTCGCTCGACGCTCGCGCACGCAGAGTCGCACACTGGCGCAATGGTGTTACCGCATGCGGTGTCGGGTGTTGGCGCCAACCATATGCGACGCATTCGACAGTGTGTGACGCGCCGTTCGCGCACGCGCGTCATGGATGATGCGGATAACGTGTTGCTGTTAACGCTTAGACAAGCGCTGAACGCACCGTCTGCGAAGTCAACGTCGAAAACGGTCGCGGTGCCGGCGTCTTTGGTTGAATTTGAAGAAGATGTGGATGCGCTGACGAGGGTGATTTATGCTGGATTATGTGCGATTGATTGCGAGAAATGGCAGAATTACGTCCCTGAGGTGCTTCCGAGTGATGTAGGGGAACGATTTCGTTGCGCCGCGGCGTATGCGGAGGCGTTGAAGGCGATAGGGTATACGGAAGAGATTGGATTTCAGGCGATTTTGTACCCGAGCGCGAGTGAGATGCGACGCGTGTTGAAGCGCGTGTTGGATGGAATTCCAAGGAGAGATGATGGATTGGCGAGCGCGAGTGGAGGTGCGGGAGCGAGCGCAGACGTTGGAGGTGAAGGCGCGGCGGCGAAGCGTACGATGCGTGCGATTGGGAAATCAATACGCGCGGGTAAGTCATGGGGCAAGGCGCGCGGTTTAGCGGGATTTGCGGGCGTCGTCGGTGCGGCAAACGCAAAGAAAAAGTTGGATGAGGCCTCGACTACGAAAGATTTCGTGAGCGCGCGTTTAGATGTGGCTGAAGAATACATTGGCTTTCTAAGTGCGGTGAAGCGTGGAGCATATACGTTGCCATCAGTGATGGAATACGTCGCGAGAAGTCGTGCAGAGACGTCGCGCGATGAGGACGTGCAGCGTTTGAAGTTTGGCAGTGTAGAACGTATCGAATTCATTGGACCCGATGGTGAGCCTTTTGATTTACGTAAGCGAGGTGGCTTGAAAGGGTTGGTGGCCGAAATTTTCAGACTCGCGACGGAAGGTGGGTTTTACGCCGAGCCAAAGGCGCGCAGAGTGAAGCGCGAAATCGACGCCATAGCATCCATGGACGAAGCGCAAGTTGTCGAAAAAGCGTTGGAGATTGAAACAGCTGCAGTAGAAACACTTGAAGGCCGTCTGAAAGCGCGTGAAAAAGATATTGAAGATATTCAACGTCGTATTGACGAAGCCTTATCAGCCGTGGCTACCATGGATGACGAAATTGCAGCGTGCGCGTTGAAAGTTAAAGAGGCGCTCGAATCCACTGAAAACAAGCGCGCATTGACTGCAGAACTTGAGGCGACGTATTTATTACACAAGCAAGCGGTAGGAATGGTATTAGGCACGGACAGACCGGTTGAAGAGAGCGAAGCGGAGCTTAATAAAGTACTTGCAGCCGCGAAGGAGCGCATGGATACGCTCACAGCGGAGTGGGAAGCCGCGAAAGCTCCACTTATTGAAGCAATCGAAGCGCACGCCGTTGCAGCTAAGGAGAAGCGCGAAAACGCCAAGATTCAGCTCGAAGAGATCGAGAAATGGCGTTCCGAGGGCAAAGAAACGAGTGCGTTGTTGCGTGTAAAGGAGCACGAACAGCGTCAGCTCTTGGAAGAATACGAGGCAGCGCCAAAGAATGTCCATCGTCCGTCATTCGTGCGTCGCGTGAACGAGATTATTAAGAACATCAAGAAACAAGAAGTTGAGGTGCAAAAAATTGTCAATGATACTCGAGGCGTTCAATCCGATATCCAGACTGCGGAATCTGTGTTGCAACGTACGTATACGTTGGTTGAAGAAACTCTCTTCAGAGAAGCGCGCTCGGATGATCTATGTAAGGCAGCGTACAAACATCTTCACGGTATGCATGCTGGGTTTGCTGAATTAGTAAATAAAGTTGAAGCGACGGGCGTAGCACGACGAGCGCAGACGGATTTACAGCGCAAGCTTGGGGAAATCATGAAGCAACCGAACAACTCTGAACGCGTGGCGAGAGATTTGGCACTCATGACAGAGAAAATAAATACGTTAGAAACAGAAGTTTCGCGCTTGGGCGTTTAGTTGATAACACCTAGATTTGTAAAATGTACAATTACAGTAGCTACGCAATAACACTATGCTCATAGAATCTGATACTGCGCGTAGAGAATGTTTCGAATGTCAAAATATTCGTTACTCAACGCGCCTTCGACAACAAGCTTTTCATCGCCATCTTTTCGAACTGTGACACGACCATTGGCGCAGACGAGAACGCCTTCGGCAAACTCTGCGGGAACACCTTCTTGCGATAGTACTTGGCGCAAATCTGACAAGCGCAAGTCGCCAAGGAAAACTGAGCCGGGCTGCGTGGATGACTTTTTGACAAGAGCGTCCCTCGTCACGGATGTAAGCGCCATGCCATCGCTGTTGTTTGAGTTCAATGCCGACAAAGGAAGTAGCATCGGCGCACCCCCTTCTTCCAATGCTTTACCAACAATACCATTAATCCAGCCGACCTTGTACCCCGCCATATCGCGCAATTTAGCCTTCTGTACCAATGCATCAGATAATCGGATTTTGTACGTTGCCGACGCCGACGTGCACTCAACCGTTTCTCCAGCACTTGGTGTGTCAATATCGATACCGGGCAAACTTGCCGCAAGCTGAGTCTTCAAAGCTTTAGTATCAGTGATAGAACCATGCACGAGAACAATACGTCGCGGTGAAGTTTGAGTAATGAGCGTCCGTACGCTCTTCCCGTCTGCTCTGCCTTCGAAATCAACGCTCAATATCGTCGCTCGAACATTGACTTCGCGGTTTTCAGATACCAGTTTGGTAGGAACCTCCTGAATTTCATCCTCAACTTCTTGTACTGGTTCAGCTTGGTCTTGTTCTATCATCGGTACTTCCTTGACTGGCTCAATTGAAACCGCGCCAATCACAGACTGCGACGCCTCATGAAACTTCTCCATACTAATTTCTTCGCCATAGTCAGTCATTGTCGGTTCCCAAACTTCATCCGCAAACATCGGTCCATAAGGCGTAGAAATTGGTGTAAAACCTTCCGTCAGACACGCTCGACGACGTAAGTCGGCGTCTTGGGTTTCGCCCACAGTCGTGACACCGAAAAGTACGTCCATCGGTTCAGCCTCTTGTTCGACTGGTTTGATGTCTGCTACTTCGTCTTCAACCTCCAACATCTGTTCGTCTTTGACGGATTCTGTTTTCGCACTAGTACTGGTCTTTCGTGATTTCTCAAACTCGGCGAGTTCGTCGCCTTCCAACGGAACTCTGTGAGCAAGTTCCATCTTGATCTTCTTCTTTGCCGACGCCTTGGTACTCATTTGGAGAACTTCTTCCGATAGCGAACCAGGCTCAGGTTGACCAGTTAAGATGACTAAGTTACTGGCGTTGTCCGCCCACTCTGCAAACAAATGTCTCGCGGGACCTGCTTCGAGGCTGCCGAAGGAAGCTAGTACAACTTTTGGACCAGCTGGAAGTGCTTTTAATTCTTCCATGGAGTGGCACAATGTCAGAAATTTCGTGTCAAACGGGTTTTCACGTTTACGCTCAAACGCAGTAGTGACGCCTTCACCCATCCACTCCAAGTGCGATTTTGCGAAGTCAATAGTGTTGTAAGCGACGTTCGTCAAGAGAATAATTTGATACGACCCGAGCTGGCGTTGAGCCCACTTTTCTTCCAACAGCAAAATCAACTCCAGAACTCTCCCAGCTGGATCGATCGGGATCAACACGTTACCGTTCTTGCGCACGCTAGACAAAATTGCTTCAGTTAATTGGGCGTCGCGGGTCGCTTTATTCGGCACTGCTCGACCGACATTACAGGCATCCGTGATGAGAAGCGCTGGCCTGTGAATCGCATCAAACGCCGTCCCGTTCAAGTGTCTTTCTTTGCGTACATTATAATCCACCGCGTACACCACGTCTTCGGCGTCTTTACCAATCTTCCAAACCGCACCACCTAGCGTATGGCCCGCGGCATACGCCGTCACCGTGATTCCTTCGCCCTTTCCACGCAGCATGGACAACTGCATAAACTTGACTGGCACGAAAGCCGCAAACGCTGTGTCCACGTCATCCAACGAAAACGTCTCTTGGAAATCGCATTGGTCTTGACGCGTCAAAAAGTGATCATACATGTACATTTGTCCCATCTTGTGCACCGGTAAGGTGGCGTAAACCTTACAATTCATTCCCAACTTTCCAAAGGCATAGGGCAACGCGCCCAAGTGCGCAGTGTCAGGATGGGAAATTAGAACGGCGTCGACTGTCGGCGCGATCGCCGCCAGCGGCGCTAATAAATCAACATCAAACTGATCGTTCCATCCGCAATCAAGTAAAATATTGCATCCATCAATCGAGACGTGGTAACACATCGGTTGCTCACCTGAAACGCGGAAGATTCAATTCGTCAGTTTCGCAAACACTGAACACCACCACGACGACGGCGAAAACGACGGCAATGCGCTTTGTTATACGTCACACGTACCTTTCACACCATACAACGGCGTGACGAGAACCTTATTTCCGCGCTCGACGGTCTTTGCCTTGACGGATTCTCCCTCAGCCACCGCATCGAGCGCAGTAGCATCCTCCGTCGACATCTTCCCTCAACGCGACTCAAACGCGATGCTGGCGCGAAGGTACCGGCGATCACGTTCGAACCACTCTCACGTTGCGGTTTGCACCTTCCGAGTGTCGTCTCACGCACTCGGAAGCCGCGCTATGACGACGCGACTCAGTACTTGGCTCCGAAGAGAGGCGCGATCACACGGGACGAACCACAATACTCGACGCACGTACGCGACGCACGCGTAGCACGAACGCTCGAAGGACACGTTCGCACACGCATATACGCACACGTCACGCATACGTCGCGCGTGATGTCCATGTTCGGGTCGTTAACGAGCGGGTCATGGTTCGGAAGCTCGAAAGAAGGTGGTGAAGGCGCGGATAAGTTGTACGTTAAATGACGCGACGCGGCATGAGAACGCGGCTAAACGAGTGCGACGGGCGTGATGCATCCTTGGTGTGCGTTTGCACCCGAGTGATGCGATGAAAATCCGTCGTGAGCGTGGAAACAGACGTGGATAGGTTGTGGCTGCAAGATGTGCTCGAGCGACTGACGCGCGCGTGCTTTTACCTTTATCATAGTGAAACGGATCCGAATAAGTTGTTTCACGAGTTCCCGCATCCGGAAAACTGGAAAGATAGAGTTGATGAGTTGGTGAAACGATTCGGTGGCGACGGCGGAGAAATTCCGAGCGCGATGTGCCCTTTGGGGGATCGCAAAGCAACAGCGCGGCGGTTTCTGGTCGCGCGTAAATATAGCTTGGATGATGCCGAAGCCGCGTTGAGAGAAGCAATGGAATGGCGTAAGACGGTCAAAATTGGCGACGCCGTCGGCGTGGATGCTATCTTGGCTGCCACACCGAGGTGGGATTTGTTGGCGGACAACCGAAAAATCATGATTGGAACTCCGTTTTTGTGCTACACCAAGCAAGGTTTCCCTGTTTACTTGTTGCGTTTAGGTAAAGGTGATTCCGCTTTAGCGACGTCGGCGAGCGAGGAGACGCACATTTATTCCACCATCATTCGTGGCGAACATTTGGTCAAGTCCATTATTCCAGAAGCTACTGCGCGTGCAAAGAAGCTTATCGAAGAGGGCAAAGAGCAAGAGGCGGCAAACGCAGATTACAATTCCTTAGTTGACAAGCAAGTGGTCATCATCGATATGGATGGTTTAGGTATGTCCGCGCTCAGAGCACTTTACGTGTTGAAAACCATCAATAGCGTTGCGTCGCACAACTACCCGGAACTTTCCAAGGCAATTTATGTCGTCAACGCGCCTTCAGTGTTCGATTATTTGTGGAGCGCCGTCAAGCCTCTTCTCGCCGTGCACACGCAGCACAAGATTAAAATTTTCAGCCAACCTGAAGAACAATATGCGGGTATCCAGAAGTTATTGAATGATGAAGACATCCCAGATTTCTTAGTACCAGAAGGTAAGCCCGCCGGAGCAAAGGACACGGTGACAACGGTTGATGGTTTCATGCCCAAAGCCGTCAAGGCGATGGACGACTGGCTTCGATCTCTCACAAAATCAGGCAAGGCTGAAGCATCGGATAGCGAAGCGGTGAGTACAACTATTGAAAAAATGGCTGCGATCGAAATCAATGAAGACTATGCTGCCGAAAAAGCGGAATAACTCGATGCTTGCTATACATTTCCTACATTGACTACAATAACTATCGTGCACTACGCAACTACAAAGAATCCATCGCCTCCATCACGGCTGTTTCAATCCCCACTAAACCATTGAGCGGCTGTGAGCAAAAGGTCATCCCGCATTCGCTCAAAACTTCATGCAAGCGTTCACTATCAAACAGGTACAAGTACGCCACGAGAGCTTCGAGCGCGCTAGCATCTCTATGCTCTTCACCTTTGTGCCCAGGTCTAGACTCGTGCCCAAAGTCACGCCCCCATTTTAAAACTGCTAATTCTTCATCCTTTAATACATTTCTTTCCAGCAGTCGGCTCAAGTGCGCGTGCATAGCTGAAGCGCTGCACCAACCCTTGGAGACGCCGTCTTGAGGTCGAATGGCCACCCCCGGCTTTTGCTTGGCATCATCATCCTTTAATCGCTTTAGGATCATATGCTGACGTGCATAAAGCTCCCACACGGCGTCACCGAGGTACGTATACGCTAGCGCCACTGATGGAGTGCGGTTCGCCAGGGATGCAGGAATGTGCTCGAGTGTCAAGCCGCCACGCTCCACTCTGTACTTTAACGACGTTTTGGGCGTCTGCGCGGACGTCGTCGGCTTTGATTTCTTCTTAGACCCGCATGTTATGATGAGCGCCCGGGCGTGGCCGAGCGACGCCCGCATCTTGGCGAGTTGTGAGGGTGGCGCGCCGAGCATCTGCGACGAAGTTTGTTTCCAAAGCTTATGTTTTTTACATGTTTGTGCTACTGTAGAGTGTTCTTAATAAGTTTTAATCAGCCTTTTTTGGTTCCTCCGCTTCTACTTCATCCTCCTCGAGACCCCAATCTTCTTCGGCTTCCGGTTCAGGGGCAACCTCCTCTTCGGCCTCCGGTTCAGGGGCAGCTTCTTCCTCTTGCGCCTCTTCAAACGCTTCCTCCTCGATGGCTTGTGCTTCTTCAGGCTCGGGTTCTTCCTCAACTTCAGCTTCTGGTTCAGGTTCTTCCTCAACTTCCGGTTCAGCTTCCGGCTCTTCGAACGTTTCGACCTCGTCCGCAATGTCGATGTCTTCTACTTCACTGGCGAGAGCATCCACTTCATCGGCGAGCGAAGCGCCGTATACTTTGGCGGGGACAAATTTTCCAATCTCATGACGCGCCTGCTTTTCCGCGGCGAGCGCGTCTTCGAAACCCTCAAACAGTTCGAGGTGCCCAGTAGGATCAGCGAGAGCTTCAGCTGCCTTCTTGTTAATCTTTTTCAAGTCAGTCTTCCAAAGGGCGATGAGTTCAGAAACGCGGCTCGGCGCGTACGTACGCGCCATAAACGCCGCTTCAGGAATACGGTTCGTTTCAATCAACAAATCGAGACATCCATCGATATCCTTGAGCATGAACATGCAAATAAAAGCAACATTATTTTTGCTCTTCGCTTTAGCGTCCACAGCGAGTTGCTTTAGGGTCTCAGGAGAACCTGCAGATGCGGCGAGTAGCAACTGTCCAGAGAGATCGCCCGACTTTTCCAAGCACTTATTCGTGAGTTCGAGGTCACCGATGGACATTGCGAGTTCGCCAAGTTGTTTCCACTTGGACTCATTCGCACCTTGAGTCTCCACGATTTCACGAGCGATGCCAAGTTCACCCAACTGAACGGCAAGTTCAAACTTGAAGTCGGGGTCAGTGGCAATGCGCAGCGCGTCCGACACCAAGCCTCGTGACTCCAAGAAGCGCGCGATGCTGTTGTGTCGATCGACGGGAATGCTTTCGAGGATTTCTTCGGCAGCTTCTAATTCGCCACGAAGGATCAATGTCTTGAACTCGACCACAGTCAAAAGCAAGGTGAATGAGACAATGCCAAAGTTCTTGTCCATCAAGTAGACGCGGTTTTGTGCAGCGAGGTAGCCCAAGATGTACATGGAGCGATCCAAGTGCGTAAGCGTTGTCACTTCACCCCCGACGCAATAATTCAATCGACGATCCGTATTGTTGTAAATGAAGCAGTCTCCAACCCAAATACCCGTCACAACGCTCTCATTAATTTCAGCAATTAACTCGAACGACTCCTCGACGCCTTCGCTCTCATCAACCTGGCCAGAAGCGAACGCCTCGGCGGTCGCTTCCAAATTGTATCGCAAGATGAAAAAGCTCGTGTCGCTGATGATCGTTACCATTTCACCCGATTCGCTCCAGATCACATTCTTCACAGACACATCTAAGCGACGAATGACGCGGCATTCGTCCCAGTCGTAGAAGCAAATAAAATCCGTCGAGCGAAGACCAAGCAGTGCACCACCGTACAAACCTTCCGCAGTAAAGTGCGGGCGGAACGAGTTCTTCTCCGTAAAGTTCTTGAACACCTTAATCTTGCTAGAACTCTCGCGTACGGCGTATTCGCTCGGATCAAGGCTCCATGCAAATTCGATCGCGCTCCCAAAGCTCTTGTTTCTCCACGCGAGAGCGGTGTAAATGATATACTCGCCATCGCCACAGACGGCGACAAAACGACCATTCGGGTTGTGCTCTAAGCTTTGCGGATAGAGTTCGGTGTTACCCAAATCCTTCGCCGGCAATGGAAGTCGTTCGCCGTCGGTGACTTCGAAATCCGCCGGCAACGCCTTGACGTTTGTGGTTTGTACTTCGTTGTGCTTGCACCAGATGATCTTCCCCGTGCTATCCATGCTCGCCACGGGCTCTTCGCGACCGATCTTGAACATCACAGTACCTTCATCGTAACCGATCGCTACAGAGTTCGAGCCCTTCAAGCATCCGATCGCCCAAACCCGCTCTAAACCATAATTCAACGTGTTCTCCAACCGGTACGTGTTTTGATGCCAGATTCGCAAAGTACCATCTTCGCTACCAGTGATGATGACTGGAAGCTCGGGGTGAAAGCTCACCGCAGAAACGTTGTGCGCGTGTCCCTCGAGCGTCTGCACGCACGTTTTCGTTTGATAATCCCAGATCTTGGCTAATTTATCATCAGCGCCAGAGATCAAGTACGGGCGATCGCCGCCGGTGAAGTAATCCACGCAGTTCACTCCCTTCTCGTGTCCTTCCAAGGTGTAGTTAGCCACTGGGCTGGTGATATTCCACACCTTCACCGTGCGATCGAGGGAAGCGGAGGCGAAAGTGTTTGTATCTTTCGGGTTGAACACCACGTGCATGACGTAGTGCGAGTGCCCCTCAAACACCATCCCGCACTCCCATTGCCGCTCCCAATCCCACAACTTGATCAACATATCATCCGAACACGTCACGATATACGGTTGCGTCGGGTGCACCGCGATCGATCGAATATAGTCGCTATGCGCCTCAAACCCGACCACGAGCTCGCTCGTGTTGTAGTTGTACACCCGAATAAACATATCGTCGCTCCCCGTCACGATCCATTGCTTACGCGCGATCCATTTCGACGTACGAACGGGCAATTCCGTCACCTCAAACGACTTCACCAACGAATTCGTCTCATAATCCCACACCGCAACGTTCCCAGTGTACAAATTCGTCAAGATCCACGGTTCCGTCGGGTGAATGTCCACGCCTTTCACCCGGTCGCTCCGTTGGACGAGTTTCCTCTTAATATCTAAACGCATCGTGGCGACGTGTGACGACGAAGACGACGATGAAGACAAAACACACCGACACTATGTTATGCCGCTCTTCGCGTCGTCGTCGACGTCGTCGACGGCGGCGGCGGCGGTCTGACGCGCGCGCGCGAACGCGAGCAACGATCACGCGGAACTCCACGCGCGCAGGTCACGCACACCACACGCACATTCGGCGTACATCGACCCTAACCACCGTACACTACGACACAAAGACCAATACTATACCTACACCAACGCATATCATTTGAATAGGGTTTCGTCCCCACCGATGGCGTCGTACGCGTCGTCGTCGTCGTCGTCGTCGTCGTCGTCGTCGTCGTCGTCGTCGTCGTCGTCGCGTCAGACCGCCGCGCGCGCACACACGGACATCTTCGCGTCCGTCGTCCCTTTGTCGTCGTCGTCGTCAGACAGAGCGTCATGTCTTTCGCATTCGCCGCGCCGTGCGCGAGCGCCAAGGCGTCGTACGCGGCGTCGTCATCATCGTCGCTGCGTCGCCCGTCGACGCGCGCCGCGCAGCGACGCACCGCGTCCGTGGTGCGCGTGAACGCGGCGAAGACCGCGGATGGGCCCGCGGTGGTGATCGCGGGCATCACTGGCGCGGTCGGGCAGGAATTCTTGCGCGTACTCAAGGAGCGCAATTTTCCTTACAAGTCGATGAAGATGCTGGCGTCGGCGCGAAGCGCGGGGAGTAAAGTGGAATTCGATGGTGAGACGTATGTGGTGGAGGAACTCACCGCGGATTCGTTCGATGGGCAAGATATTGCGTTGTTCTCCGCTGGTGGGTCGATTTCGAAGAAGTTTGGCCCGGTCGCGGTGGAGAAGGGGTGCTTTGTCGTGGACAACTCGAGCGCGTTTCGCATGACGGAGGGCGTGCCGCTCGTGGTTCCCGAGGTGAACCCGGAAGCGATGGCGCATATGAAGCTCGGAGGTAAGGCGGGGATCGTTGCGAACCCGAACTGCTCGACGATTATTGCGTTGATGGCGGTGACGCCGATTCACCGCGTGGCGACGGTCGAGCGCATGGTTGTGTCGACGTATCAAGCGGCGTCTGGCGCCGGCGCGCTTGCGATGAAGGAGTTGGAGCAACAAACGAGAGAGTTGGTGAACGATGGCGAGGTGAAGACCATGGAAATCTTCAAGTGGCAATACGCGTTTAACTTGTTCTCGCACAACGCACCGATGACGGAGAATGGTTACAACGAGGAGGAAATGAAAATGGTGAAGGAGACGCGCAAGATTTGGAACTTCAACGACGTGAACATCACCGCGACATGCATTCGCGTTCCGGTGATGCGTGCGCACGCTGAATCCATCAACTTGACGTTGAAGAACCCGCTCGACGAAAAGAAAGCGCGCGAGATCTTATCCAAGGCTGAAGGCGTGACGCTCATTGACGACCGCGCGAACAACCGCTTCCCCACCCCGCTCGACGCTACCGACAACGACGACGTCTACGTCGGTCGCATTCGTCAAGACATCTCCCAACCCAACAACAAGGGCATCGATCTCTTCGTGTGCGGTGATCAAATCAAGAAGGGTGCTGCGCTCAATGCCGTGCAATGCGCCGAACTCTTGCTCAAGTAACTTATAATACGCAGTCACTTTTTTAATACTCAAACGCAAAAAAGTTCTCCTCACACGCCGGCTTGCTAAGTACTTTTCATCCGCCCGCTCGCCCGCTCGCGCGCTAGCACAACACGCGATGATGACCTCGAGCGTCATCGCGCCACCGCTCTCAAAACTCACGGCAAATGATAAAATCCTCGTTGAAGCGCTCGCAGGTATGCGTCGTGCCCTCGCGTCATCGCTGCTTGAGTACTCACCTACGCACGTGTTTTCGACGACAATCCAGGCGCGCTCGGAGGTTTAGCGTCAACGCTTGCGCTATATCCTATAGACACAATCAAAACACGCATTCAGGCAGAAACGGCGGCGGAAGCGAGAGAAAACGGCGAGAGAGGTAACGGTTTGGGGTGGCTCGCGAGGCTCTCGAGCATGATAAAGACCGAGGGCATCGCAGCGTTGTATTCTGGCGCGAGCGCAAAGTCTGTGCATTCATTATCATCGAGCTTTTTGTACTTTTTAGCGTTTACGAGGCTAAAGACGACGTATGAAGAAAAGTTTGGGAAGAAGATTGGCGTGGGCGCGACGCTTGTGGCGGCGTCTTTGGCGGGGTGCTGCAACGTCCTTGTCACCGAGCCTTTAGATACATATTCGACAAGAAAGCAGCTTGAACGTAAGAGTGACGGGAATTCACCATTGCCGTTGACGCCATCGACACAGTCGAGTGAAGTCGAAGAGTTTGATGCCACTTTAAAGGCGTTGCGCGGGGAGTCAACGAAGACGTCGAAGATGACTGCTTCGCCGGGTTTGTATAACGGATTATACGCATCACTGGTGCTTACGATAAACCCGGCGATTCAATACACGGTATTCGAGCAACTACGACAACGATTGATGCGTGCGTTAAACATTCGAGCGCAGAGACGAGGGGCACTAAAACCTGTGGTTGAATTATCGACATTTGACGCGTTTATCCTCGGAGCAACGTCAAAGGCGGCGGCGACATTAGTGACTTATCCATTAGTGCGCGCAAAGGTTTTGCAGAAAGCGAGCACTAAATTGGAAGATAGGCAGTCATTATTAGGAACGTTAGAGCGCGTGTATCGCGAAGAAGGTGTGGGAGGAATGTATAAAGGACTCGATGCGCAGCTCGTAAAAACTGTTCTCGCCGGTGCGTTGGCGTTGACGATTAAAGAGAAGAGCTTCAAATCAGCGCTCCTCCTCGTGATGCTCATGAAACAATAGATGTTTATGATTATGATGAAGACGACTTAGATGTGCAAATTGTAACGCCACATATTTTCAGAGTAGTTCATCCCGAGTCTATGGACACGCATGTATCGACATCCACATCGAGATGCTTAACTGTTTGCTAAAAAGGCTTTCTTGGAAATTGCAAGCTCTATATCGCCGCGACTAAACAAGAACTTTCTACGTGCGATTTTGCCAGAAAAACGCGCACACGACGGCGATATCATCCATTTTACCGCCGATGATGTCCTTCTTGGAAAATCTACCGTCAGACACCTTACGCGCCTCTTGCGTAAAAGGCGAGTCGTACTCTGGATCACACGAGTAACCAAACGCTAACGTGGCAATCGCTTCGGCACATGCTTCAGCATCACCGTCATGCTTAGCGCACAACGCGGCGATTTCATCGTGAGGAACGTTGTCCCATAAACCATCCGAGCCAAGGACGAGCGCATCTCCATCCTTTAATTTTACCTCGACACGATCTGCTGCGGAAGGCTTATCACCTTCGGGGTACACCTTCTCCCATCCTAATTGATACGGCAGATTGAACTCATGTTGCTGCGACGCTGTGCGATAGATGCATTCCCCCGAGCGCGCAACCATCGCGCCAGCGTCACCCAAGTTTGCGATTTCCAACACTCCACCGTTTTGAAGGACGGCAATGCACGCGGTGCAAGATCCAATCACTTGCGTGCCAGCATGTGCATCCGTCATAATCTGCACCGGATCCCTCGTCCCTCGCATCGCTGACTCTGCGCTCTTCTCTGCAAACTTTTCGCTATACTCTGCCGGGTCAACGCCCTCCTCAGCCCAACCGCCGACGCCATCGAAAACACCAAAAGCACCCGATTGCTTGAGCACAAAACAAGAATCTTCACCCCCTTTCGCAGCCTTATCGGGATGCGGCACCAAAATCGCCCCCGCACTCATCACCTCCAGCGTAGAAATCCACTCATCCGTTTCCACCGTCGACCCTCTCGTCGTCGTCCTCGCGCCTCTGCTGTGATATCGCCCTCTCGTCGTCGTCGTCATCGTCGTCGTCGTCTTCCCACACGTCGATACCGCATTCACTCGTCGTCCACACAACGCACGCGCACCACTCGTCTTCATCGTCATCGACGCCACCGCTCGCGCGCGCATCAACATCGTTCCACCGAATCAATCAATCCCTTCTCGTCGCGCTCGCGCGAGCTCACGTCGCGCCACCGCCGCACCGCGCGCGTCGACACGCGTCCGTGCGGTCGCGGCGTCACCCACACCCCTTGGCTTCACCCGCGGGTCTCGCGACACCGCGACTGCGACGTGAACCGTCGATGAGTGCCGCATGAAACGCGCCGCGCCATTGCGCGACGCATCGCATGCGCGCCGTCGTATCGTCGCTCGCGCCGCGCTCGCACGCCATCGCGCGCGTCGTCTGTCGCAGCGCGCACGCGATGACGACGATGACGACGGCGCTGACGATGACGTCGACGCGCGGCGCGATTGGCGCGACGTCGACGGGCGCGGCGGCGTCGATTCGCGCGCGCGGCTGCGTGGGGCGCGGTCCGGCGGCGCCGCGGCGGTGGTTGGCGCGCGGTTCGCGGGCGGGCGATGGCGACGGTGGCGAGGGTGCGGGCGAGGGTGACGGCGAGGGTAGTGACGACGGGGGCGGGGTGGCGACGAAGCGGTCGTATCGTCCAGGGGCGCTGAACCGGTTGCCGAATGTGTCCCCGGGGGAGCAGCTCATCGCGAGCGCGGTGAAACGCGCGAGTCGCGTGACGCCGAATAGAGGATTGAAAGAAGCCGCGCGGGAGAGGAGTAAGGGGCAGAAACAATTAGATGCGCTTACGGCGGGGTTGTGTACGCCGTTGAAGGGGTATGTGAAGGGATTTCCATCGCCCGAGCGGTTGCATCCGTTTGAGCGAGCGTTGCTCGAGCTCACGTTGAGCGACAAAAAGTATCGAACGACAATTGAGCAGGTTGATACGCTGCGTAAAGGTCTTCTAGGGGTAGGTAAAGGATTTTCAGCGCAAGTGACGAAAACTACGGGGATAAAAGATGCGGAAGCGGTGCGTGAGCAAGGCTTTAAAGAGGTGGAGGCGTTTTATAGAAGGTCGTCGCGTCACGTGGACGACTTGAAGTCGATTGCGCAGCTGCTCAGACGACTTCCAGTAGCGGAATTGGAGACACCTACGGTTGCGCTCGTTGGTGCACCAAATGTAGGCAAGAGCTCACTCGTGCGCGTCTTGTCTAGTGGACAACCCGAGGTGTGCAATTACCCGTTTACGACAAAGGGTATCAAAATGGGGCACTTTTTCATAGACGACGAGCGCCACATTGTCACCGATACCCCAGGATTGCTTGCTCGCGATGATATTGATAGGAACAAAATCGAAATGCTGACGATCGCTACGTTGGAGCACTTACCAACGTGTGTTATATTCGTCACTGACTTGTCTGGGCTTTCGGGAACTTCCATCGATGACCAACTCCAGCTTCGCGAAGAAATTTATAAAAAGTTTGCTCATCGTCGACCGTGGATTGATGTATTTTCGAAATGCGCACTCGTTCCGGTTCTCGGAGGAACACACGCAACGGACATGGAGACATTGTGGGGTGAGGAGGAGATTGCCGAGGCGAATCGAGCGATTGCGGCAATCCCCAAAGCCATGTCCACGAGCGCGGACGAACAGTTGGGTATCGCCGAACTCAAAGACGCGCTTGCGACGCTACTCGGTGAGCATAAGCAATCATTACCTGCATCACGAGACGATTATACTCGTGAAAAAGACGATAGACCGGAATATATCCATATGTTGTAATTTTTTGAAAAATTTGCGTTTGTATTTTTTTAACAACTCCGACGAATTTTGTGTCGGCAATCAACTTCTAAATGCTTTGCCCGCTTGATGATTTACGCACTGACATGGGCTCTTCTTGTATTTGAGTCACGCTCCCTATGCGCTGGGCTGACATATTCCGCGAGCTAGATAACGAAGGACCACTGCTCAGGGAGTCTTCAAACTGTAAGAGCTCAATCAGTCCTTTGCCGTCGTTGAGGCTATTGGTAAGTGCTGCGAGGCACTGTGCGACTTCATCGGAATCGTTGACGTAATATCGCGCAGCAGATCGTTTGCGTCCCACAGTGCACGTGAATACGTCGTGGAAGCGAATCGGAATTTCGTGCTTGCCTTCTTCGTCTTCGTCCACGGTGTGAGAACTTCCAACGGCATGCTGCGGTGAGGTCCCTTGTGGTGACATGTACTCAGCACTACTCGGTGGAAGCGATTTGAGTTCTAAGAAGGAGAAAATGTCTTCGTCTCTGCCAAGGAAATGACCGCAGCACATGACGAAATCGACCTCTATGACTTCTTTGGAGATACCTCCAATCATCTGAACAATTCGTTCAACCGCGGTACCTTTACTCAGTCCCACCGGTCGCACTTCTACAGATTTGGCGCCTTGAATGACGTCGACGGCGGCGTTCGAGATAGGACCAGTCCACAAGTGCTGCAACAAATCACGAGCTTGCTGACGACCGAAATCAGGATCGGCATTCTTGTAACTCCACACTAGTGATGTCTCGCGCGCTTCGACGTGACTTCTCGGAGTGCGTTCGCAAAAGTAATCAAACACCACCTCCACACTTTCCAACCAATCCAAGTTTGTTGTCTCAATCATCGTCATCCATCTCGGTGAACCAGTGCCATTCTTACCTTGCAGCGGTGGTCTTATGAACACTCCATTCTCCGCCGCGATCCAAACTTTGGGAAGCATAGCAAAGATTTCAGAAAGCTTGTATCGTTCGGAACCGCTGAAAATACACACTGTAGTGTTCGGGTCATCACAGAGTCGCGTGAGACACTCGTGAGCAATTGGATGAAGGCGTTGTCGCTTTTTTTCGAGTTTTGAGCGCGTTTGCCGTTTAGGATCAATCGTTTCCGTAAGCGTGGCGTTGTATCCCAAGATGATGAGACGCTCCTTGGCGTTCGTAAACGAACTCACCATTGTGTTCGATTGAAGTTGCGGCGGAATACGCTTTTGACGCAACTCAGCTTCGACGTGAGTATCGTTGAGTTCGCTGATAAACGTGTCCGCCCAAGCTTGCGACGTGTGCATGCTGACGTGTGTAAAGCTGCTGCGCTGTCGCTCTCTCTTTTCCATTTCTGGCATTCTCAACGCGTCTTCAATAGCCGCTGCGCAGTCAGCAACATTCCAGGGGTTGACCAAAAGCGCACCGGCTCCGATGGATTGCGCGGCGCCGGCAAATTCCGACAAGACTAATACGCCAGCATTTGATTCGCTTTGACATGAAACGAATTCATAAGACACGAGGTTCATGCCGTCTCTCAAAGACGTGACAAGCAGAACATCAGTAATGGCATACAATGCGCACAATTCGGTGAAAGAAAGTGAGCAATCTAAGTGCTGGATCGGCACGCTACCAATAGTACCGAATCGACCGTTAATGCGACCGACAATTTCGTGCACCGTAGACGCCAATCGCTGATACTCTGGCACTTCGCTTCTAGTCGGGACGGCAATTTGGATGAGCACAACTTTACCTCTCCACTCGGGATTTTCGTTGAGGAACTTTTCAAATGCCAAAAGCTTTTGCGGAATACCTTTAATCATGTCCAAACGATCGACGCCCAGCATGACTTTGCGACCTCGGAATCGTTCTTTAAGTTCCTTGATGTGCGCCTTGACTGCATCGGTCTCCAATGCTGCCGTGAATCGTCCCGGATCGATGCCAATAGGAAACGCCGCCACGCGAGTAAACGTACCATTGTTCTCAACACCCTCTGGAGACGACTCTAAGCCAAGAATGCGACTCGTGGATGACACAAAGTGTCGAGCGTAATCGTACGTATGAAATCCGACGAGATCCGCCGCTAAAACTCCAGTTAACAAAGCTTCCCGCATGGGTAAAGTACGATAGATTTCTGAACTCGGAAATGGAGTATGAAGAAACCACCCAATTTTCATTGCCGAATCGCGTTCACGTAACAATTGCGGAACGAGCATCAAGTGATAATCGTGCGCCCACACAACGTCGCCGTCTCTGTAAACACTCATGATGGCTTCACAAAAGTTCAAGTTTGCCTCCTTGTAAGCCAACCACTGCGCATTCATATTCGTCGCTTCACTCAATTTTGCTTCAGAGTTGAGCGGCACGTAGTGAAACAACGACCAAAGCACGTTGTTACAGTACCCGTTGTAGTATAATTCGACTTGCGTCTTGGTGAGGTATACGGGAAGAAAGTTATTCTTTCGCAAAAGCGCCGTTAATTCGTTGCGATCAGGACCTTCTTCGATAAAAATTCCTGGCCATCCAACCCAAGTCATCTCGTAATTCTTCTTCACCCCTAGTAAGGCGCTCACTAATCCGCCCGCTGACGTCGTCAGCGTCCAACCCGACCCGTCCTCCGCCTTCTTCACGCTAATCGGCAATCTATTCGCCGCAATGATCAACGATTGCACCCGCACGCCTCCACTCGTACCCTCGGCATACTCAACGTACTCTTCACCGCTCGCATCCATCAATAACGTCGCGCTAGACCTCGTTTTCCGCATCGCCTCTCGTTCCTTCAACAACCGCTCCACGCGCGTCGATTCCACCTCCCCAGCGCCGTCCCCAGCGGGCGTCGCCGTCCCCAACCCTTCGAGCTGTCGCCGCAAATCATACATCGACCCATGATCGCCGTTATTCGAAAATCCCCCGGTGAGCGAACTCATCGATGCGCGCGCTAAGCGCGCGTCGCTTCCGAGGCGTCTCAGCGGACTCTGTGGGATCGAATCTGACGCGCGCGGTGAGCCGTGCCGGTCGTAATCCATCGAGCTCCGTCGAGGGGAGTCATCGAGGGCGTACGCGGGTGCGTGTTCGCCGTTCGACATCTCGTTGTCGTCGTCGTCGTCGCGTACGCCTGTCAATGCCGTCGCGACCGCTCGAGAGGTCTGCTTTCGAAGTTTCGAGAAATAACTTTCCTAGTCATGATTGGTCAACAGTCCCTCAGACGAAATTCCGATCCTCGTCAGCGGAGCAGCGAGAGGCGCTTTTGAAGACGTGTTTTCTTTTCTTTTCTTTTTCTTTTTTCTTTTCGCGTGTGATTAGATTATTTATGTGCTGCTGGTCGTGCTATGTTGCTGGTGTTGTTACATACGCGTGTTATGCAAAGGCGCGGGCGGCGTCGTCGACGAGGCGCTCGGCGCTGTCGCGACCTTCGACGGCGCCGATGCCGAGCATTTGGGAAATTTCTTCGATGCGCTCGGCTCGAGCGGCGAGCGGCGCAATGTCGATGCATGTACGGCCGTCAGCGTCGGGATTTGGAGCTTTACTGACGACGAGGTGGTTATCACCACACGCGGCGACTTGGGGGAGGTGCGTGACGCATAGGACTTGCTGGGTGCCGACGGAGGTGAGACGGCGCAGGGCGTGGCCGATGCGGGCGCCGACACGACCGCCGACGCCGGAATCAACCTCATCAAAGACGGAGATTCCGCCGACGGCGAGTGCAGCGCGCGTGGATGCGGCGTATTCTGACGCCACATCATCGCTCATGACTGGAGCCATCTTTAACGCGAGCATTAAGCGTGCTTTCTCTCCTCCAGATGCAATCGACGCCATGGGTCGGAGCGGTTCGTTTTGCCCGGCGGCGAGCAAAAACGTCGCGCGGTCCAAGCCAGTAGGACGCACGGCGTACACAAGTGCGCCGTCTTCCCCGAGTTCAGACGCGCGCGCAATTCTCAACACGTTTCCATTCGTGTCCTCGCTCGCACCGTCGCGCGCGGTCCAAGACAGCGTCACATCAAAGCGGCTACCCGCCATTTCTAAATCTGCCAACGCTGAAGTGACGGCGCCTCGAAGCGCGCCCGCGGCTTCACGGCGCGCAACGGCGAGTTGAAATGCGCAGTCTGCAGCGGCAAATCGTAAGCGAGTCAACTCCGCGACGTTTTCTTCGCGCTCTTCTTCACCAATCTCTGCCGCGTCCAAGCGTTCCTGCGCGGCTTGCGCAGCTTCCACCGCCGCATCCGCCGTTCGAACGCGAAGTGTTTTAAACATCCGATCGAGCTCACGTAAGCGCGCTTGTGCTTCTTCGCGCCGGCGCGGAGAGCTAGCAAGAATTTCAGCATATCGACCAACTGACTCTTCGGCTGTCTCGGCAAGCTGTTCGGCTTGATACAAGAGCTCGAGGGCGTCGTTTAATCCTTGAAGCGACGCCTCGTCGAGGCCCGGCTCGGGTTCAGTCGTGGTATCGTCTTCACTGTCTTTGCCTGACACCGTTGCATTTTCCGCACGACGCTCAGCAGATGCTAATAAGCCTTTCACCTCGTGAGCAGCTTCGCGGAGTAACCCTCGCGCACCTCGCTCACCTGCGATGGTGCCGACGACAGAGCCGCACATTTCCACCGCCACTCGGCTCGATTCTAGTCTTCGAAGTTCAGCCTTCAAAGCGGCGTCTTCACCAGGTGCTGGGTCAACGGCATAATACTCTTCAAGTAATTCTTGCAACTCCTCACGCTCACCTGGTAAGAGTTCGACGGCGTTCTTCACCTTGTTGAACTGCGATGCCAACTCGCTCGAGAGGCGCTCAAATTTCTGACGCAGCGCCTTCGTGCCTGCCCACTCGTCTAAAAGTGCGAGCTGCGCGCCTTCGTCCGCCAACGTGCTTGCAGCACCCTGGCCGTTGAAATCCATCAAAATTTCACCCAAAGCTTTGAGTGCTTTAAGCGGCACAACTCGCCCGTTGATGCGACACACGCTTCGAATGCGCTTTGCGTTTGCATTTGAGTCAACATATTGCAATTCGCGAGTTATCTTCAGCAAGTTCGCCTCTCCCTCAGGAGGCGCAAATGGTTTAACACTCCCTCCACTCTTCGTCGATAACGCCGTGATTTGGTCGTTGACTACGTCGTATATTACCGGCAGCGTAGACGTTGCCAAGCGAAATGTCGCCTCAAGCTTGGCCCCGCTCGCCCCTGATCGAATGCTCTCTTCTCGTGCGGGTGATCCACAAATCTGAGAAATCGCGTCGAGCAAAACGCTTTTCCCACTCCCACTCTTGCCGGTAATGACATTGAGCCCAGGATGAAACTCAACCGTCTGCTCGCGCACGAGCGCGAAGTCCGTAATCACCAACTTTTCTAAATACGTCCGCGCCTCTGCGTCAACACTCGCATCACTCGCCTTGCCACCCGCGCGCACTAATGATGAGTACATCATCGACCGCGACGACGAGCATCCAGCACCAAAACGGGCAGAACCGCGCGCACGCACGCGATCGCCACTCGAATTGTTCAAAACGCCACTCGCCATTCGCGCGCTCTTCATCGCGCTCGACGCCGTCGCACTCACACCCGCGCTCGACGCATGCGCGGCTTGTAATCTATACATTTCGCACGCGATCGTTCTCGCGCCTTGGCGGCTTCGGCGCATCGCAGTGACGCCGGTTGGTGCGGATGTCTGGGCTTTAGGACACTCGGTGCGAGCGCTGGTAACACCCAATTTTTGTACCAGCTGACATCTTCAGACGTCGACGCGCGCTCGAGTGGCGGACGCGATGAGTGCGCGATCACCGAGAGGGACACACAACATCGGACCGTTCGCGGCGATGTCGAAAGCCGAGCGCGCCGGATTGCTGAGCGCGCCGAGCGATGACTTGTGTGACAACATTGCGTACAGAGGCGGGGCGCTCGAACGCGTGATGTTCGCGGTGCCGTTCGCGATGTCGTTCACGTTGATTACGTTCGTGCTGTTTTGGGGTGCGAGAGTGTCGCCGGCGTTCACGGTGACGTTTATTTGTGGGTACATCTCGTACGGTTGGGTGAAAGGGATACACAGTGGGTTCAGCGCGTTGCTGATCGGTATACCTTTGCTTCGGGCGTACAAAGATGCGGATTGGTACAAGTTAGGAAACGACCCGACTGCTAAATCACCAATTCGAGATAGATTTTTAGGATCAGTCGGTCAAGTGTACAAGGCCAACGTTCCACCGGCGCTGACTGGGGATGCTGAGCACACGTGGAAGAGTGGTTTGGATGGTAAAGTCAAGCGCGGCTTGAAGGACAAGTTTAACGACATCGTGCACATCTGTGTCATTCCTACGTACAAAGAACCATTAGGGACTTTGAGAAAGACGATTGGAACGCTTGCGACGCAAACGTGCGCCAAAGAACGTTTAATTGTGGTGATGGCAACGGAGAGTCGAGACACGGAGGCGCCAGGGAAGGTTGACGAGTTGCTTGATGAGTTCGGACCGGCGCTCCTTGGATTATATTACACGTCCCACGTCTTAGGCCGCGGTGAAGCTGTTGGTAAGAGCTCTAACTGTGCGCATGCTGTGCGATGCGTGAAGCGAGAATTTGTGGAAAAGCGTGGGTTGGCACCGGAGCAAGTGATGTTGACGGTGTGCGACGCCGATACGTATTTTGACACTCAGTTTATGGACTGTTTGGCGTACACGCACGTGCAAAACCCAAAACCGTACAATACGACGTACCAGGCAGCGGAGACTTTTTTCCCGAACATCTGGGCTGTGCCAATCCTGATTCGTATCAAGGCGATTATTGACTCTGTGGGTTTCATTGGGCAACTCGCGTCGCCGTTTAGCCACCCATTCCCATTCGCCATTTATTCCCAAAGCTTGCGCACTTCTATGGAGTGCGGTGGATGGGACGTTGACATCATTCCCGAAGACTGGCATCACTATTTGAAGTGCTGGTTCAAAAAGGATGGCGATTTTGGTGTAGTTCCAGTGTTCATGGTCATGGGCAACGACGCCATCGAGGAGCGCACGTGGGGTGAAGCCATCAAGGCGCGTTACGTTCAAGCCAAACGTCACGCCTGGGGCGCTATCGATTTGTCGTACATCATTATGAACTATTTGGAGAGACACGATAAGATTTCGTTTGCAAGGATGATGAAGCTGTTTTTTCATGCTTCGGAGCACCACATATCATGGACTCTCTATTGGTTCACGTGCATGCTCGGTGGCTTGTGTTCGACGTGGGCGAACCCAATTTTGGAGACGTATCCATTCGGTATTGGTTTGCGTTCGCTCGCCGTCATCGTGTTCTTCCCTATGTCGTTTGCGTGCTGGGCGATTCTGATTGGTGACTTCTACATTCGTTTGTTCATCATTCATGACCGTCCGCATTTTGAGTGCAACGTCGCGCCACTGTGGTGGCAGCTCGTCAGCCAGGTACAATGGGCAATCATGCCCTTGGCGGATATGTTATTTGGTTCTCTTGCTGGCTTAGAAGCGCAGTTCCATATGGCGGTTAAACCCACCATGGAGTATGAGGTGTCGACAAAGCTTTCCAAAAAGGTTGTCGTCCCCACGGGTGATGTCGTCGACGAGTCTAGGTACCACTCAATTTCGCCTGATGCTGCGCAAGCCAAGTACACCAAGTTGTAACTCCGCATGAAACCCATTAGTCACGTAGGAATGTAAATTTATTGAAACCAGATGAGCCTCTACAGTAATAATCAATAATCAAGGCAAACACACAACACGCGACGGCACCTCACAACTCGTCGAGTGTCGACAAGTTCGTCATCCTTAGCTTTATCCGCGCATGAATCCATGGCTCGCCAGTACGATCGCCGTCATGACGCCCGATGGCTCATTCGTTTCATTCGCGTGGCGACCGTATGTGGAATTCTCACATCTGTCTGGTACTTCACTCACGTCGTCCGTTTAGGCCACCCGCCTCGGCGCGCCTCCGCGTCATCTATTGTGTTCGACGACAGCACATTGGGAGGATTGGGAGGACACCGAGATGAATCATCACGCATGCGCCCTCGGTCGGCCCTCGTGGACGCCACGAGCACGCACATGATGAAGAGTCCAGCACCGTTTCAGTTGGACGTCGGGCAAGGCACTTGCGCGAAAAGCGTCGCGAGTGAGTTTGCTGGCGACGTCGTGAAGTGGGGCTCAAACCACATCACATCTACTGCTGCAGAATGTTGCGCAGCATGTGGTAACACGGAACAATGTAACGTATGGGTGTGGTGCAGCGAGCATGGTGGTTGCGGTAGTGAGAAGTTTGGCGCGTGCTGGTTGAAGCGGCAAGTCAACGCCGCGCTCGCGTACGAAATGCCGATTCTTCCACGCGTTCCATGGATATCTGGGGCTTTATACACCACGGAGGAAGCGATAGAAGCAAATAGTATATTTCAGGCTCGATTTAGCGAGCGCAAGGCGCGGCGTGAGGCCCGCGGAAACCATCTTGTGTACTTGGATGTTTCAATTGACAACGCCGCGGTGAAGCGCATCGAATTCATTCTTTATAGCAAGATATCGCCTTTAGCGGCGGAAAACTTTCGCCGAATGTGCGTTGGAGAACCCGAGGCAAAGTACACGTGGGTTGGTGCGACATTTTACCGTATTTTAGATAAATTCATTGACCAGAGCGGGGTGAACTCGGTGCAGTCGGCGGTTCATCCGGGCGCGAGTTTCGACGACGACAAAGGCGGTTTACAGCTAAAACATGATCGTGTGGGATTGCTCTCTCTCGCCAACTCTGGACCAAACACGAACACTGGTCACTTCTCCATCGTCATGGCGCCCGCTCCACACCTCGATGGCAAGTACGTTGTCTTCGGCGAAGTCGTCTCCGGCATCGAACACGCGTGGGACATCAACGCCCTCGCCGGCGCCTCTGGCTCGCCTCCACGCGGCGTCGCGACAATCACTGGCGCGGGTGTGTTAGAAACACTGTAATATTATCATCTCCCATCGCGCGCACGCATCGCTCGGTGTCACATGCGCCATCATTTCAACCGCGTGCGAGAGGCTGACGCCCATGAGTCGCGAACCAAGGCGCGCGCGCGGGGTCAAAATTCGCCCCAGGACCCAAGCCCTAGGGCTCGAGACGCGCGCTGCGCCGACGACTTCCGTCTCTTTGCGACGCGTGATCTTGCACGATGGTCCGTATCAGCGTATTAAATGACGTGTTAAAGGTACGCATACGCATCCGTTCATGCGCTGAGGCCATGTCGACGTCGCGTCGCGGGGGAATCGCGCGAGATGCGTAGGCGAGCCCTCGTTTTAGGGTCTGAGACTGACGATGCGATTGTTTCCTTTTGTAGTCGATGTACAACGCGGAGAAGCGTGGGAAGCGCCAGGTGCTCGTGCGCCCGGTTTCCAAGGTGGTGATCAAGTTCTTGCAAGTGATGCAAAAGCACGGTACGTAAAACTCGAGCGTTGAGGATGAATCAAGTGAATCTGCGCGCGCGAGAGATCAGGGCGCGCGCGAGAGAGACAAAACCTCAAGTAACGCCGACTGACGTTGATTTTACTGACAAAACACAGGCTACATCAACGAATTCGAGTTCATTGATGATCACAGAGCGGGTAAAATCGTCGTTGAGCTCAACGGTCGTATCAACAAGTGCGGGGTCATCAGGTGCGTACCTTTTAGGGTCTGAGTGCCGCGCGCGCGAGACGTAGTTCTTCTTCACCGCGACACGTATGAGCGTTAACTAACCAATCGTTGCTTTCGAATAACAGCCCTCGTTACGATTTGTCCCACCACGACCTCGAGAACTGGGTTGGTCGTCTTTTGCCCTCTCGTTTGTTTGGTGTCATCGTCCTCACGACGTCTTCGGGCATCATGGATCACGAGGAGGCGCGTCGTAAGAAGGTTGGTGGCAAGGTGTTGGGCTATTTCTACTAGGTTAGAGAAGTCCATGTACGATTCTATCAGCGTTGTCAGTGAATGATGCGTTGATAGAGGAGATATCGCGTCCGAATGGGACGTCGTGGTAGATTGCTTGAGACGTGTGTCTGGAGATTTCGGGCAAGTTTGCACTTAGAATTCGATAAGATGTGTGTTTAATAAAGAGACAACATCCCCTTTGATTACCGCGTCTAAAACTAACTTCGCATCAATTCTTATTGCCTTCATATTACTCGTTTTAAATGGTAAAAATCGCTTATCGTCGTCGAATAATGGATGTCTTCCGCGTGGAAAGGCACCGCAAAAATGGTTGTTGCGTGACGCTTAGTTGCCTTCTTGGAGCCACTTCGCGGCATCGATGGCGTAGTAAGTGAGCGTCAAGTCAGCACCCGCACGCTTGATACCAATCAAAGATTCCAACACCGCATCTCTCTCGTTGAGGTAACCCGCCGCGACGGCCGCCTTCAACATGGAGTACTCGCCGGACACTTGGTACGCCGAGATGGGAAGCGTGGTGCTGTCTCTAAGAGCGCGGATGATGTCTAAGTATGCTCCCGCGGGCTTGACCATCATAATATCGGCACCCTCCGCTTCATCGAGCGCGGCTTCGCGCAAGCATTCACGGTAGTTGGCCGGGTCCATTTGGTACTCAGCCTTGTCCTTCGGGATTTTCCAATCCTCGCTCCCCGGACGCGGCGCCGAGGCCAAGGCGTCACGGAACGGTCCGTAAAACGCACTGTTGTACTTGGCGGTGTAGGACATAATAGACACGTTGGTGAAACCTTCGTCATCGAGCGCTTGACGCAATGCACCAACGCGGCCATCCATCATATCGGACGGGGAGATGACGTCGGCGCCGGCGCGCGCTTGGGACACGGCTTGCTTGCACAAGTAGTACACAGTCTCGTCGTTCATGACGACACCGTCGGAGCGCACCATACCATCGTGACCCATGGTGTTGTACGGATCAAGCGCAACATCCGTGTACACTTCAAGATCCGGGAACGTATCCTTCAACAACGAAATCGAGCGTTGCGCCAAGCCATTCGGGTTGAACGCCTCCTTCCCGCACGGCGTCTTCAAGTTATCTGGCGTCTTCGGGAACACCACAATCTGGTTCACACCAGCCGCGCGCGCCTCACGAACCTTCTTAAGCATCCCATTCTTAAAGCTCAATCGCTCTTGACCAGGCATCGACCCAATCGGAATGTTATCGTCCCCTTCGTGCACGAAGATCGGGTAGATGAAGTTATCCGGCGTCAAAATCGTTTCGCGAAACGCCTTACGCACCGTCGGAGATCGGCGGTTACGTCTCGGTCGGCTCGCTAAATCCTGCGGTGGCACCGTCGGGCACCCTATACATCGCACGAACGCATCCCGTCAGTCGCGCGTCGACACACCACACGCTCCCGCGCGCGCGCCCACTGGATAGCGCGCACGGATTAGACGATGATGTCAACTCGCGCGCGTCGTCGCACCTTCGGGGTTTCTCGGCGGTACGCGCGTCGTCGGCGGCGCGAGCGACGGATCAATCGCCGCACGCGTCGTCGTCGTCGTCGCGCGGTGCTGCCGCGGCTTCACCGCGATTCGCGTCGCACACATCATCATCATCGTCGTCGTCGTCGTCGGTCGCGAGACGCGGTCTGGCGGTTGCGCCGTCGTGCCAAGTGACGTGCGAATCCATGTGGTCGTCGTCCCTGGTCACGATTGGTCGATCGACCCCCAAACAAAGGTGTCGTGGTCCGGCGATGTGGACACCGTGATGGGGTTTGCTTTGTGTGTCGTCGTCGTCGGCGCGCGCGCCGTGGTTTTTTCT
>Ga0255753_1000103_pt1 | contig 95909 bp, 66 predicted proteins | sample 041ome_10_FD_179953 | JGI IMG/M metagenome (GOLD analysis project Ga0255753, IMG submission 179953) | Coastal salt marsh microbial communities from the Groves Creek Marsh, Skidaway Island, Georgia - 041412US metaG (version 2) | ecosystem: Environmental > Aquatic > Marine > Intertidal zone > Salt...
TTCGCCCTCGTTGTTGAAGGTTTCAACGACGAATTTGAGGATATTGATGAGCGCAGCGTTTGAAACATTTTTATTTTAAGTTGCGTGTGTGTTCTGACGAAAAGTTGGGAGTTGGCTCTGAAACTACTATAAACAAGTCCGTTCGGCATTTTCAGCGAGAAGACGCCGTCGGCGAGAGAAGAGATTAGATTAGCGCACGAGTATACTGACAGATACCGTTATTATTTTGTCTTCATTTTAAATTTCAAAATAAGTATATATGATTTTAGTTCTACAGCAATATCCACCTTCCACGAGAACGATGGAACGTACCAATACACACCTCCTTCTTCTCGCTCACTCCGTTTTTTTCTCTCTTCTCCTTCAGAGAGAGAACGCACCCCTTTTCCTCTTTTACTTTCTCTTACACTTAATCTTCTCTACACGCGCAATAATACCCTCTTTGATGTATTTCTTAGTTCAAGGACATCGCGGTGTTGGAAGTTTCGTCGGAGCCAGCCAAGACAGCGCCGTCCAAGTAGGCATCCGCCAATTGGACTCTCTTGACGTTTTCTTGCTCGTTCTCCAAAGACTTGCCGTATTCGAGCAAGATTTCCAAGGACATAGCCGGGGGTTCGAAAGTGACTTCTTCGCCCTTTCTCACGTTAACCAACTTCTTGCCGATGTTTTCGAGGCCCATTTCTTGGATGAACTCTCTGACCTTGTCGTCGTACACACGAGCTCTCAAGGCGCCAAAGAAATCGATGGATTGGCCGTCGAAGGCTTCAACCAAGCATCGAACGTCATCCTCGCTGACACCGTCAGCCATGAAGATACCGTTGGCAATACCAACACGATCTTCAAAGGTCGGGGCCCAGTAGAACTTTTCCATACGACCATCACGAACCAACGGAGCGTACAAAGTGGAGAAATCGTTACCGGTGGCGATAATCGGGACTCTCGGGATCTCGACAACTTCGTATTGGCCCGGCAACTGAACGTTCGTGGGGTTATCCGCGATGTTCATCAACGTGGCGTTCACCATTTGGTTGTTGACGGTGTATTGCGTGGTACCACCCATTCTACCGGCTCCAGCGTCAAGATCGTTAATGAACAAGGTGGACAACTTACCCTTCTTGACGATGTCGGACGCCTCACGATAACGTTGACGAACCAACTTGGCCGGCTCACCGGCGTTACCGGATTCCAATTCACCAGCAGACATAACAATCGGCGAAATGCCCAACTTTTGAAAGATCAAGTTCGACTGGAAAGTCTTACCTTGACCCTTACCACCCCAGACACCCAAAATCAACGGAACCTTGATCTTCGGCAAGTTCATGAAGTTCTTCGCGACGTGCACGGCGGTCTTGTCCAAAAAGGACGGGGAGATGTAGTAGTTGTTACCATCGGTGGAAAAGTTGTCCAAGTTCTTTTGGCCCGCGGAGATGTAGTCCGTGGAGGACATGACGGCGTTGTGCGTGCCGCCCATGCCGTAGCCACCTTGGAACTTGGAGTCAACCATGTCTCTTCCTCTGGCGATGTCTTGTTGGTCATCGGAGATGTCTTCATCCATGCCTTTCCATCTGGACATTTGCACCTTGGAGCCGTTGGTGACGGAGGACACCTTGGAGCCGATGAAATTCTTACCCGCGAGGGAGCGGGTGTTGACCTGTTTGATAGATTCAGAAGAAAGAGATGCACGTGCGGTGAGTGATACGTTCGTATTTAAAAAAAGATAGATATTTTTTTCTTTTGGATAATTTTTCCCACCCATCCCGTCGGTCGTTTTTTCCCAAAGTGCGGTGAGGGGAGCGTGTCTCCTGAGACCAAAAAAGGACACGTGTTCCTTCTCTCAAACTCACACACAGTCTCTTCGCGAATTTAATCGCGTCGCGGTCGAGTTCGAGCGCAAAACTATCCATCGCGAAATCGAGAAGGACTAACAAACGCGCTCAGAGGATGAATGCGAATGTAAACGATAAAAATTCGCGCTCGCTCGTTAAAGAAGCGCGGGCATTGAGTCGCTCCAATCCACGAAACGCGTTCACGATCCGCTACTAATCAAGATAGATTTTCTCTTCTCAGTACAGTTGAAAGGAAAGATGAGGCAATTTTTCGCGGCAACAATCGCGCGCTTCAGCTTCTCTCTCTCCAATCACCTTAACGCGAACGATGATTCGATCGAAACGAACTAGAATCGCATTGGAATATGCATACTTACCGCAGTCGTAGATCCTAATTGCGCGATAGACATTGTGATTTTGTAATATGTTGTTGCGTATTATAAAGTGAGGAAGAATGAGTTTCTTTCGTTCTTCTTTTTCCTCTCCTCGTTTTCTGGTGCGTGCGTGGCTCTCCTGTGAAACCCACGTGTGTAGAGGCCCACGAAAAAGAGATAGATTCCCATGAAAAAAAGGCAAAAAAAAAATCAACTTCTGGTGGAGGAAGAAGAAGAAGCGCTCTCCAAGCCTCTCCCACGATGTGAATGTCCCAAGGCACCCCTTCTTGTTTTTTTTTCTGGGCACATCAACTGTTTGTACATCTTGGAAGATGTACAAACATCGACAAAAAAAACTCTCGTGCTGTTGTGTGGTGCAATTTTTTATAAATATAAATAATGAAACGCTTGTTTGGAGTGAAAAAGACGGTGGAAGCGCCTTCGCTGGAGGAAACGACGGGCAAGGTGATAAATTACTTACGCGCTCTTTTCTCTCTTTTCTCTCTCTTCGCGGCGGCGTTTCTCGTGTTTCAATTCTCTCTTCTCGAATCTCAATCTCTCTTTTAATTTTTCCAATTGACAAAAAAATCGTTCTCTCCCTTTTATACTTACTCAACAGTTGGACGCGCGCGCAGCATCGATCGACCAAAAGATCAAACAAATCGATCAGCAATTGGCGAAACAGAGGGAACAGATTAAGAAAATCCGACCCGGTCCTTCGCAAGATGCGGTGAAGAGAAGAGCGCTGATCATCTTGAAGCAAAAAAAAATGTACGAACACCAACGCGACCAGCTATATTCGCAACAGTACAACGTCGATTCTGTGGCTTTCGCGACGGAAAACGCAAAGGCAACCGTGGATACAGTCAGAGCGATGAAAGCGGCGTCGAAGGAGTTGAAGACGCAGTTCAAACAGAAGGAATTTGATATCGATAAAATAGACTCGTTGAACGACCAAATGGCGGATTTGTTAGAGTACAACGAAGAGGTACAAGAGGTTCTCGGACAGTCGTACACGACGCCGGAGGATATAGACGAGGACGGGCTGATGGACGAGTTAGACGCGTTAGAGTTGGATTTAGAAGAAGATTTGGAAAACGAAATCGGGAATGGGGAGATTCCGAGTTATTTGAGGGACGATCCGTTACCAGCGGCGCCGGAGGAGAAACCGTTGGGGGCGATGCCAAGCGCTCCAAACGAAGTTCCGGAAGCGCCCGGCGGTGAAGCACCAGCAGAGAAAGAAACCGCAGAGAAAGTTTAATGTATATGTATATCTGTAGTAGAATTAGTAGTGCATTAATATAGTAGGCTTTGATATTATCTATACGAAATTTATCATTAACGAGCTAAAGGTCCGACTCGAGCGCAATCGCCTTGATGCGCCTCGCTCAGTAAACCGCCATCGACAGCGATGGTTTGCCCGTTAATATATCGACTACACGGCATGGCCAAAAATGCAACCGCTGCTGCAACGTCGGTCACTTCTGCCGCACGTCCTAGCGGAGTGCTCTTCTCTGCCTTTCTTAACGAATTCGCGTTTGCTTTCACCGCTTTCGCCAACATCTCTGTCTTGGTGACCCAAGGGGCGACGCAGTTCGATCGCACCTGAGGGGCCCATTCGCACGCGAGCGCTTTTGTAAGTTGCACCAAAGCCGCTTTACTTGCCGCGTACGCGACTCCAGAACCGGTGGATACTAATCCTGCCACGGAGGAGACATTGATAACGGATGGATTTTTAGAAGATCTGTATAACCTTTCCGCGGAGGCGACGCACATGAAGTACGGTGCAGCAAAGTTAATGTCCATAATTTGTTGAAAATCTTCAGCTGTTTGCGCAGTAATTGCCTGTCGATTGTTCCAACCGGCGTTGTTTACTAGAACGTCGAACGAATTTGCGCCAAAGAACTCATCGCACGCGAGTAAAACTTTCGAACGGCCTTCTTTCGTTGTGATGTCTGCGTCGATGCCAGACACTTTGTTCGCGCCGAATTTTTTTCTCATTTCCGAAACAGCCACGTTTACGCTCTTTTGCGTTCTCCCGCATACGAAAACTTTGGCGCCTAAACCCAAAAACTCCTCTGCACATGCGCGTCCTATGCCTCGAGTACCTCCAGTGACAACAATGCGATGATAATCTAATCGCCATCTGGATTGTGTGGCTGTAGTGGTGGTGGTGGTGGTGGTGGTGACGGTGGTGGCGTGAGCAGCACCAGCAGCAGCAGCGGTAGTAGCAACGGGCGGTAACGGAGGAAGTCCAATTTCTGGTGTTGGTTTTTGTAGCATCGCATTCGTCGTGGTGGTCGTTTGTATCGATTTTCGCTTCGCCTTTGGCGGTCTTCCTCGACCTCTTTTCGACGGTGTTTCGATGACTTCACCGAGACTCGGTGGCGGCGGCGTTCGGCGAACCGATTTAAACGCGCCTTCTTTCGGTACGTTCTTTTCCGCGTACGGCAAACCCATCGTCAACGTCATCGCTCTCGATACGTTTTCGTTGATCACCATCGAACTCGATTTCAGAAGAGGTGACTGTGGAACAGATAAGGATTGATGTTGTTGATTTTGTTGTTGGGGAGGCACCGTGCTCTCGGCGATCTTTCTCGGTCGTCCGGGACTCTTCTTTGGTAAAACTGCTAAAGTTGCTGTCGACGGTTCTTTCTTCGGGGGCCTCCCTGGCCCCCGTTTTTGGGTGCTTAATTCTAACTCTCTCTTGAAATCTTGCAAACTCTTCGCTCGCACGCCGTGCGCATTTTCTAGATGTTTTATCAATTCTTTAGACGTGGACAATTTTAACTCGCACGTATCTAGCGGACAAAAGCGCATGCGCCCATCGATGACGGTTTCTAACTTCCCATCCGCTCCGCGTTTGATAACGCCAACTACGGAAGACGAGGATACAGTTAATTTTTGAAAGTTATCTCCTTTTCTGCGAGTCACCGCTGCTTTTTTCACCGTTACCTTTGCCGGTGTTTTCTTTTTCGCAGCGGCGAATACTTTTGTCGTCGTCTTTGGTGTCTTTGGTGGTCTCCCCGGTCCTCTCTTCTTCTTCTTCTGTTTCTCTACGCCTTTCGACTGGAGCACCAGTCTCTTCAAAACGCCATCTTTCGGTAACGCCGGTGGTCGCCCTCGTCCTCTTCCGCCACCTCGACCGGCGTTGCCTCTGCCACCACCTCTGCCTCTGCCTCTGCCTTGTCCTCGGCCTCGTCCACCTCCAATCGTAGCATTCCTCGCGGCGGCGAAGGCGAAGGCGGAAGAAGAGGAGAGAATTGGAGGAGAACCATCAATGCCGCTCTTCTTCTTCTTTTCCGCGGTCGTTATCAGCTCAAACTCTTTGCGAACGACGACTGGAGCGCCGGAAGTCGAAGTCGTCATTTTTGTCGCACTTTTCGGTGGTCGTCCCGGGCCTCTCTTCTTTACAATCGTCGATGATGTCGTCTTCAATGATGAAGTCGCGATAATCTTCTTCTTCTTCTTCTCAACAGCAACAACTACTTTTTTATAATTCTTCTTCTTGGGTGGACGGCCTGGACCTCTCTTTTTTGGAATCTCAAAGTTGTTGTTGTTCGCAGAATTCCCCATCTTCTTCATTCGTTCCAATGTTTTCACGTTTTTTGACCCTTTCGGTCTTCCCATGTCGTCGTCGTCGTCGTCGTTCGGGGATTACTTATCGACGCGCGTGTGTGTATATAATTGAGAGCAGAGAGAGAGAGAGAATTCGTGTGAGGAGAAAACAAAAATTTGAAAAAGAGACGGACGTGACGGAGAGAGAGAGAGAGAGAGAGAGAGAAAATCGATGGTCAACTAATACCACATGTACTCCATAAGATATTCATAAACACATCCATATGAACGACAACAACGACAAATATATATATATACACTAGTTCACTACGTCTACGAATCCTTCTAAAGCTAACAATCGAACTAAAGCATAAAACACTCGATCGCCAAACACGTCGACTTTCGTCGGTTTACCGTCAGTTTTCGTTTTTCGAGGCCAATACGGCTGCGTTTCTAACCGGTTGGAATCCGGCGACGGGAAGCCGTACAAGGAGAGACGAGTGCATTTGGAGAGGGCGAAGAAGAGCGCGAAAGCGCCGACTGGAGGCGTTTGGCGGACTTTAAAGTTTTCGCCGAGGTCGTTGAGAGACTTTCCGGCCGTGGCGTACGCTTCGCGGATGGCTTCGGCGAAAGAAGCGTCTAAAGCGATAGCGCGCGTGAGTTGCTCTCCTTCCCTGTCGTCGGTGTTGTCATCGTCATTTCCTTCGTCGGTCAAGGATAAAGCGTCACGAATTTTCTCCTTCGCGACGTCGTCCAGAGCGACTAAATATTTAGCAAACGGCGACGTGTATTTCATCGTCACTTTTTGTTCTTCGCTTTCGTCGCCGTTACTCCCCGCGTTTTCATCCTCACTTTCGCCTTCCATCGAAGAAGACGTGACTGTCGTCGGTGTTGTTGTCACGATTGATTTTTCTTTAATTGCTTCTCCGGACGAAACGATGTCCTCGAAAAACGATGACGCCGACGCTCGAGAACTACTACTGCTACCATCTCCACTACCGCTCACAATCCTATACGTCGCTCTCCTCCCAACAAACTGTTCGTACCTTTTCGTCGGCGCATCGTCCGTCCGAAACACCGCGTCGTTCGCGTCAATCTCGCCGCCTCTCTGCGCGTCCGTCACGATAGCCGCCGTGCCGACTAAAGCGCACGTTTCGTACTGTTTCTTCTTGCGATTGTTGTTGTTGTTACTATCACCACCACCACCACTACTACTTTTACTCCTTTGACTCAACACATCCATCGAACGCAAGTCTTTCATCTTCTCCAAAACACTTTTCGATATCGTCGTCGTCGTTCGAAGTGCGATTTCGTCTTTATCTCCTTCTCGTTGTTGAAGCGCTTCCCGACGCATTCGCGCCATGGGCGTATCTAAATCACTTTCGCGCAAATCGCCGAATACTTTTTCCGTTTCTTCGTTGTTACCATCGTCAGCAGCAGAATTCGTCACTCCTCTGTCGCCGACGCCGACGCCGCCATCGTCATCGTCCAAATCTCTCGAGACAATAGTCGTCGTCGTCGAGGAGGAGGAGGAGAAGAAGGTGTAATAAAATCGCGCAGACTTTGAACACACCACCGACAGCGCGCAAAGAAGCACGAGAACTCGCCGTCGCCGATAAAAAGACGACAAAAAAGAAAAACACGAAGAAGAAGAAGAAGAAGAATACCTGTTCTTCTTCTTCGCGGAACGCGGGGGACGTCGACGCCCCGTGTCACGCGTCGACGACATCGCGCGCGCGCGTGTTTTACAACAAATGCGCAAATTTGTATTTTGTTCGCACCAAAAAAGTTTCCCCACACCTCAAACTCTCGTACTCTTTCTCGCGCGTGATGAAGTGCACGTCCACGCGTCAAAACATGATGGAAGCTTTGGAGCGAGAACCAAAAGCTTTGGCGGCGACTGGTGCTTTTATTATCGGTGACGACGAGCGAACGATCGTCGTCGCGAAGAACGAAAGCAACGTCAGCAACGACCAAAACGACGACGACTTCTTTTCAAAGTTTCTCCTCAAATCGAGGAGAGAGATGCTCGACTACTTCGTCTCGGAGTGCGACTTCACGAACGAACTCGTGGAAAGAGCGGAGTCGATGGCGAAGAACGACATCAACGCTAACAACAGCGCGAGACCGACGACTCCTCCAACAACAACAAGGACGACGACGACGACTTCTCCGTCTTCTTCTTCGCCGCAGGTGATGCAACGGTTGCAACAACCGCCCAGGAGCAAACGAGACAGGTTTATGAGCGCGTTTAAAGGACAGATAAAACCGTTGCAAAGCCATCGGTTGTTGGACGAACGGGAGAGGATATTAGCGCTGAGCAAAATGCCATTAAAATGGAACCGGAGGATGAAGAAAAAGAAGCAAACGAACGATAGCGGTGATACATGTGGTAAAGAGGGAAAGGATAAAGAAGAAAACATAGGAGAGAAGGATGCGTCAGAGTCAGAGGGAGCGGACGAAATGCACCGGAAAATGGTGTTGACGATTTACGCGAAACTTACGGGAGACTATCGCGAGGAGGAAATCGACGCCGTCGGAAAACATTGGGAAAAGATTGGTTTTCAAGGCGAAGACCCGAGCACGGACGTGCGAGCGTGTGGGGCGTTAGCCGTAGCGAACATGGTGTCGTTCGTGTTGTTTAACGCGCCACCTTCTGCGGGGACGAGCGTGAACGGGAACGCGAGCAACAACGGCGTCACGCTCGGCCGTAACGCCGTGGCTGTCCACCGACTTTCTCGCTGCCCAGGTCAACAGTTCCCAATGTGCGCGTTAGGTGTCACTTTCACCAGCTGGTCCATCCGGGTTCTCGAAAATGGTTTTTTAAACGACCACATAAACGACCGCAATTCCAAGTTCAACTCCGTCTGGGATTGCCTCGACAGTTATTACGTCGGCGTGTGGAACATCTTTTATAAAACCTGGAAGCGCGGCAAATACTCCTTAAAAGACGCCAGCGCGGTCTTGAAACACTTAGAAAAGTACTTAGCGTGTAGAACGGGGGTGTCCAAAGCCATTCGCGCCAGCGAGAGGCCGTTAGATATGTAGAGAGAATAATAACGCCCGTGTAGTAGAAGTATTAAAGCAGCTGAAAATTTTTGAAATCCTTCGTTTTGATGCGCTTTTTTCTCTACTCTTTCACTCGCGTCGTTCTTTCACGAAGCGCGAGCGCAAAAGAAAACGCATTTCGTAAAAGGCATCATTTTCATCAGAAATCCGAGTGAAATGACTTCTCCTCTCGCTCCAAACGTCTCCTCGTCCACGGACGAAGAGACTTTATCTAAAAACATTCTCATGGTTGGCGCCGGTGGCATCGGATGTGAACTGATAAAAACACTCGCCTTGACTGGTTTCCGAAACATTTCCATCATAGATTTGGACACCATCGACGTGTCGAACCTAAACCGGCAATTCTTGTTCAGGAAGAAACACGTCGGAATGAGCAAAAGTCAAGTGGCGAAAGAGAGCGTGGAGAAATTCGCGAAACCAGGGTCGATAAACATCGAAGCGTATACCGGGAACATCAAGGAGGAACGATTTGGGTTGGAGTTTTTCAAAAAATTTGACATCGTGCTCAACGGCTTGGATAATCTGGAAGCGAGAAGGCACGTCAATCGATTGTGCTTATCCGCGAACGTCCCGTTGGTTGAGTCTGGGACGACTGGGTATAAAGGTCAAGTGACGGTGCACGTGCGCGGGAAGTATTGTTCCTGTTTCGAGTGCGCGCCTAAACCGGTGCCTAAGTCGTTTCCGATTTGTACTTTGAGGGATACGCCGAGCACGTTCGTGCATACGATCGTTTTTGCGACGGATTTGCTATTTCCGAGATTGTTTGGAGCGAATAAAGAGGATCCGAGCGACTTGGACGAGGAGGAAGCGCGAGATGCGTTCACGAGGAAAGAGAACGAGGCTGGAACGGCGTTCGCGAAGCGAGTGTTCGCGTACGTTTTCGAAAAGAAAATCAAGGATTTGTTGGAGAGAGAAGACATGTGGGCGAACAGAGATAAGAAACCGATGGCGCTGGATTCGGAGATGTTGTTGAATAAAGTGAACGAAGATTCGACGTCGGCGGGGTACGGTGACGCGCATAAGAAGTGGACGATGGAGGAAGCGGCGGAAATTTTCGTTCGGTCCGCCGGGAAGTTGTTTGAAAAAGGCGACCGAGCGAGCGAGTTTGATAAGGACGACGACGACGCGGTGGCGTTTGTCACTGCCACGGCTCAATTGAGATGCGCAAATTACGACATCGAATATATGTCTAGATTCGACGCGAAAGGTGTGGCTGGGAATATCGTCCACGCGGTAGCTACGACCAACGCCATCGTTTCCGGATTGATCGTCATCGAAGCGTTGAAGATTTTGAACGCGCAAAAACATCTTGGTGAACAAGAAGAAGAGGGCAAAAACGATAGATTGATTAAACTGGCAAACTCTAGATACACATTTGTTGGGAACTTTAACGCCGGGCGACAGCTGTTGCAACCTCTCGCGCCAGACGAGCAAAATCCAAAATGCGTCGTCTGCGCAAACGCCCGCGCGGAATTGTGTTGCGACATGTCCAAGACAACCTTAGCCGACGTCGTCTCGAAAGTTTTGAAGAGGAAGTTGAACACGAACGAACCGACCGTTTTGAAAGGTGACGAGATGTTACACGAGGAAGGGGAGGATTTGGATGAAGACGAGGTGGAGACGTACGCTGAAACTGGGAAAAGAACTTTACAAGATTTAGGCTTGGAATCTGGCGGCATTTTATGCGTCGACGATAACAGTCAAGAGTTGAAGTTTGACTTGGTCGTCGTGCATCAAGATTTAGAAAAGTTTGACGAGGACGCATTTCCGGAAGGTTTTGAATTGAGAGGCGAAACGCCAAAAGTCGCCGAAGGTGAAGAAGAGAAGAAAGATGAAGACGAAGCGAGCCAATCGGATATAGAGATTGTCGAAGAAGGGGTGGAGATTACGAAAGCGGTCGAATCGCCACGGCTTGGTAAGACGAAAGCGAAGGCGTCATCGCCATCGCCGGCTTCCAAGAAAAGGAAGACGAAGTGAACTCAGCTTTAGATATATACGTACATATATAATTACAAACAAGCCGCTATATAAAAAATAATAAAGTTCACGCCGCGCAAAAACATCTCTTTCTCGGGCTCTCTGCTATTTACAATCCACACTAAACATTTTATGGATAACTTTTATACGACGCGTTCTCTTCCTCCTCCAACTCGCGATCGACGAACTTTTCGTATTCACTTTCGTTCATTAAATCCGAGCAGTTTTTCACTTCTTCTCCTATGGCTTTGCACTCTAAAATATTCGCGTTTGGCACGCACAGTTTATACGCCTCTTGAACCATCTCGTCGTTAAATCGAACATTTCTGACCCTGAACGGCAACTTCAAATCTCTGACTCCGTTCACGTTGCTCCATAAGCTGTGGTATAACTCGTCCGCTGCTGTTCTGTGAAATCCAGACCATTTCAAAGTGGCCAACGACGTTTCGTTTTTTATAAATGTTTTAGGCGCCTCCTTCTCAGCTTTTTTTTCAATCGCCAACACGTCTCCGATTTTATCGAATCCAAAGTCGCTCACCGCGACCGAGACGGAAACTTCGTCTTCTTTTTCCGACAAAAATCTCTCAATCGTGAGCCTTTCGTGCGTCGTGGTGTATAAAATCGTCGTCGTCTTCTTTTTTCCCATCCGCATCGCTTCGTCTGCGACACCAAAACCACTCGTCGAAGAAGAAAACCGACTCCCACCTCGTTGCCTCTTTGCCACGTCTTCTCTGTTTTTCGTGTTCATCTTCGTCAGATTATTACTAAACAAACCAGAAGAACGAACGACGGTAGCATCACTAATAGTAGCGCTCGAAGAAGAAGAAGAAGAAGAAGAAGTTCTCGCGAACGAACGCGTCATCGCGTTTCGTGTCGTCGCTGCAGCCGCGCGTTTCATTTTTTGACGACGACGACGACCCGAGAGCGCAATAAATAAGCGTGACGTACGTCTCTTTATTTTACGCGTGCTCACTTTTTTTCCTTTTTGATGCCAAAATCCCAAAAATTTCCTCTTCCTCCTCGGCTTCAAAAAAAAACAGGCTGGGAGAGGGAGCAAACTTGAGAAAGACAGAGAGAAAAAGAGTAGCGTAGCACCCGTGCAAGATATATATGTACATGATAAAAAAAACGTAAAACCATCCGAACGAAGGCCAGACGCTCTCGGATGATGACGACGATGACAGCAACTTCGTCGCGATTTCGTTGAAGACGAAGAGAGAGAGAGAGATTTCTGAGCATGAATTAGAAAAAAAGAGAAAATGTATCCGGGGAGCCAGAGACAACGACAACGAGGAGGAGGAGGAGGAGGGCGACAACCGTCGTCGTCGTCGTCGTCGTCCGGGTACCCTCCTTCTGGTAACAGACCTCTGTCTTCGTCTTCTCCGTCCGCGTTCGCTCGAGGCGTGGCTTTAATCAGCCCGAGGGGTATTCTGAATCAATCCAGACGATTTTTCGACGACTATCAGCGACGACGAGAAAGAAGCGTCGGTTTTGGACGCCAGCCGAGGAGATATCGTCCACTGTTGGCGAGAGACGATCGTCAAGACGGGTTTCAAACGCCGAGATTTTTATCGAGCTGGTTGAGAGGGCCGGGCGGGGTTTTACTCTTGTTTTCAATCGTGTCGTTGTGGTTTACCATGAGAACTTTGGATCAGTTTACGCACCAAACGCACATCGACCATCGCGATAAACACGTCTCGAGGAAGTTTTGCGAAGAGAGGAACGAACGCATGCCTTTGATTTGCGCGCACGGAGGATTACACGGCGGCGTCGGGCAGGAAAGAGGTGCTTCGTTTCCAAACACCGTATCTGCGTTCGTCGCCGCGAGTAGGGAAGGATTCGAGTGCGTTGAGGTGGATGTTTCGAGAACGCGAGATAACGAGTTGGTGTGTTTACACTCGCGAGAGCTAAAAACGATTACGAACAATAAGTTTGAAAGAGTTCAGGACGTGACTTTAGACGTCATACGAATGCACGCGAAGAAAAAAGGGGTTTGGATATCCACGTTCAGAGAGGTTGTGGACCAAGTCGTAAACAGAGGGTTTAAGCAAGTCACGATTGACGTGAAGGATGACCCGAAAGCGGGATGGTCGGGATTACCGGAACAGATACTCGAGACTGTTTTCGCAGACGATAGTAGCAATAATCATAACGGGGGTGGTAGAGGTAGCAATAGTAATAAGCATAATAGTAAGAGGAGCTGTGAAGAGTGCGTGTTCTGGGGGAAAACCGACGCGATGTTGAGGAAATTCATAGAATTCGACGGCGGTAAGCACAAAGTCGGGTACACGGTGGCGAATTTCTCTCGAGCGTTGAGAGACGAAGGGTACCACGAATTGAGCACAAACAGACCTTTAGGCGCGTACTGCGTGGCTATTCAATCGGAAATGGCCGAGGAAGAGAAACTCGTCCGAGATGCGAGCGAAAAGTTAGGTTTAAAGACATTCGCTTGGACCGTAAGCGACGCTCGAAGAGTGCGGAAGTTGGCGAACAACAACATCGACGGCATAGTCACGGACGATCCGTTGATCGTTCGAAACGTGTTCGAGAAGATGAGACGGGACTGTCTGAGAGGCAGTCACCACGTCCGCGACGAGCGTCTGTGAGATTATGATGATATAATATCAACGAATAAGTTTAGTTCTTCGTCACACTCGCGCGATGATAAAAACGCATCATTTACGGCACGTTTTCTACGTCAACTTAACATATTTTCACTGCTACACTTCTACTATGACGACTACTATGACAACTACTTTACTCTCATTTTTTTAACCTCCTCCGAATCCGCTGAAACCCATCGCTTTCATCATCTCTTCCTCCTCCACGGTCTTCTCCACCTCCTCTTTCGTCTTTCCCAATTTTTTCGCCTCTTTCTTCAACCGTTTTCTCTCTCTCTTCGCCTCGGCTTCCTCTCGTTCTTTATTCGTCGCGTGTTCAATCCTCTTCACCAAATCTGTCTCCGTATCGATGCCTTCGTCTGGATTTTCCCCTCTCTTGATCATTTCCTTCCTCTTCTTGTGCACCGCAAATCTATTTCTCACTTGTTCCACCGTCGACCTCTCCGCGTGTATCGATATCCCTCGTTCGCGTTGCGTCTTCTTCGAGTTGATGTGGTCTAAATAACTCAACGAATCGTGTAAAATCACTCCGGTTTCTTTACACCGGAACCCGGACCCTTCCCCGGTGTTTGGATTCACCAAAGTCACCGTCCCTACTTTACTCTCTAAATCTTTCTTAAAATCTCTCTGAATCATATTCTCTCTCGTCAGAGGTTGTTTGACGACTAAACCATAATCCGACGCTTTCGGTTTCTTCTCATCCTCGACGCGTTGCAACGCTTTCGCGGCGTACTCGGCTTTGTCCCATTTTTTTCTCGTCGTGTTGTCCACGCCAGCCGCCGCTTTCGACGAAGACATTATTTTTAATCGTCTCTCGTTGTTTATTACTGTTAATATCACCCAAAAGTTAGTGCGTTTGTCCGCGCGCGCGCACGTGTTATATAAAAGTGTAAATGAGTGTTGTTGTTGTTGTTGTCGTTGTTTGCCGAATCGTGTGTTCTGTTGTTCTGCTTTTGTTAACATTTACGCGCCCAGACACCAGAGAGAAAAGATCTCCAAACAACCCCCAAAAAAAGAGAGAGAGAGACGCCGCCAAGCGAGCCCTGGCTTTTTGTGGCCGCCCAAAAATCGAGAGAGAAACCACCCCGCACAAAAAAAAAACACAGAAAGAGTAGAAATGGCAAGTTTTGCAGAAGCTCCAGCCGGTGACGTCGCGAAGGGTACGTCATCACCATCTTTCTTTCGTTCTCTTTTCTCTTGCGTGTGTGTGTGTGTGTGTGATACTATTTACTGACGCATTTTCTCCTCTCTCTCTCTCTTCTAAACAATAACAACAACAACAACACAGGCGCGAAGATTTTCAAGACGAAGTGCGCGCAGTGCCACGTCGCAGAACCGGGGGGAGGACACAAACAGGTACGAGATGTAGATATCATTGAATGTGCAAACTGCGCCGTGGAACGTTGAAGAGTGTCGTTTGTGTGCGCTCGAATGGCATTTTTTGTCGTCGAGACGATCAGATCTGGCCGTCCCGGACGCGTTTTCTTCGCGATTGGATTTGCTTTTTTCGCCTCGATCGATTTTGTGTGAAACGTTATCAAGAGAGACAGCCGAGAAGCGCGCCGCGCTCGCTAACGTGAACTTTCTACCATGCGTAAATCATCGACGACATCGACTCACGCGTGTCTTCATCTTTTTTATCAACAGGGACCAAACTTAGGAGGCCTTTTCGGTCGCGTTTCCGGCACCACGGAAGGTTTCGCCTACTCCGCGGCGAACAAAAACAAAGGCGTCAAGTGGGACGAGACGACGTTGTACGACTACTTGTTGAACCCGAAGAAGTACATTCCGGGGACGAAGATGGTCTTCGCTGGCTTGAAGAAACCGCAAGACAGAGCCGATTTGATCGCGTACTTGAAAGAAAGCACCAAGTAACCGTAAACGTTATTTTAATACCCATCTTATAAGTTATACGAACACGTGTAGTAGTCCTAATATTAACCAAACCGCTCACAAGAAATAAGAAATGCAACTCTCTCCTCTCTCTCTCTCTCTCTCTCTCTCTTCGTGACCACCACCACGGGCCGTTTTTTCGATTTTTTCAATAACCAACTTCAAAAAACCATCATCGCTTCAATTCTCCCCTCACACGTTATTTAGTAAAGTGTGGGTATTTTCTCGCACCGACTGACTGACTGACTCTCATCCGTCGATATACTTCTCATCTAATCTGCGGGGGGGAAGACGAGCGAGCGCGGATTTTGAACGACACGCTACTCGCGATACACACGGAGTGGAAGAAGAAAAAAGAAACTCTCTTTCTCTCTCTCTCCTGTTCGCGCGTTTGGGAAAGGCAATTAAGCATTTTTTTAGGATAGTCACCACCACCAGTTTTAAACAACCAACAACATGTACGGGGGCGATGAAGTCTCCGCGCTCGTCATGGACGTTGGAACACACTCCGTGAAAGCGGGATATGCCGGGCAGGACACGCCGAACGCGGTATTTTCATCGGTAAGTTATAGTTATCGCACGATTTTTTCTTCTTGTCTTGCCGCCTTTTCGTCGATCGAGAAAATTCTCTCTCTCTCTCTCGTTTCTTTGTTTCTCACGCGTTTGTCGCTTACTTTTGAATGCTGACGTTACCTCTCTTCGTGCGTTCACGTTACAGTCCGTCGGACGAGGCTCCGGGCAACTCGGCGGTCCGACGAAAGATTCAGACTCGGAAATGAAAGACGCGGACGACCCGCACGACATGAAACCAAAATCGATCCCTAACACAAACATATTTCGAAAGTCTCCTCAAGACAAGGACTTTTTCGTCGTTGACTCGGATAACATCCGAAGAGATGACGTGGAATACTGCTCTCCGTTTAACGCGGACGGCGTTTTGGACGATTTAGACGCGTACGAGGCGATATGTAATCACGTGTTTCGAGGTAGATTGTGCGTGCAAACGGCGGAACATCCTATTCTTTTGAGCGAGCCGGTGGCTACGCCCGAGGCGAATCGAGAGAAGATTGTGGAGTTGTTGTTCGAAAAGTATAAATTGCCGGCGATATTTTTGGGAAAGAATCCCGTTCTCTCCTGTTTCGCGAGCGGGAAAGCGACTGGCTTGAGTGTAGATGTGGGTGGACGCGCGGCAACCACCTGCGCGGTACACGAAGGGTACGCGTTGTTAAAGAGCGTGATTCAATCGAAAGCTTTAGGCGGACATTGCTTGACCGAAACGACTTTACGATACATGGAAGAGAAAACAAAAGGAGAAATTAAACCTAGATATGCGTTTAAGAAGAAGTTACAGACGGGCGGAAAGAACGACGGCGAGTTCAAGATTGAAAATTTGTCTTTTCCGAAAACGTCCAAATCATACAACTTATTGAAACGACAACAGATTGCAGAAGACGCGAAAGCGAGCGTTATGCGATTATCGGACATGCGTTTGGATTTGAAAAACAGCGATCTCAACCAAATGCCAACCGTACAGTACGAGTTACCAGATGGGAACACCATTGAAGTTGGCGTGGAAAGGTTCATCGTTCCGGAAATAATGTTCAACCCGGCCATCGTGGACGAGCTGAAGTTGAAAGGACCGCCGGTGATTGATGACATGCAGAACGCGATGTCGTTACCGGCGCAGGTTTTAGCGAGTATCCAGAACGCAGACGTGGACGCGAGAAAAGATTTGTTCGGCAACGTCATCTTATCCGGTGGTGGAACCATGTTTGTCAATTGCAAGGAGCGACTGGAGAGCGCGATTTTCGACCACGCGCCGCAAAATGTCAAAACGAAAGTCACCGCGAGTCAAAACGCAGTCGAACGACGATTTGCGACGTGGATTGGTGGCAGTATTTTAGCTTCGCTCGGGTCTTTCCAGCAAATGTGGATGTCGAAGGCCGAATACGACGAGTACGGTGTATCGCACATACATAAAAAGTGCCCGTAAAAACTTAAAAACTCGCCATCGAGGAATGTATAATCTTGAAGAATCTAATAAAATTTTCATCTACAAACTTGAGTGCTACTTCTACTGATACAATATTCTTCTTGTTTTTCTATTCGTGTGTGTTTCTCTCATGCGCCCTATTATTATTTCTCTTTGTATCTCTCTCACTTGCGTCGTAGGTGGCTTTTGCGCAAATATTATTGTGCGAATCGATAAAAAATCCCCCATTTTACGCCGCGGTCACCTTCCTCTTCTTGTTCATCTTGTTCATCTCGTCCGCTCTCATCTTCTTCTTCAACCCATCCAACAAAGCTCTGAACTCCTTTTCTTCTACTCCGTTCGCCTCGTCCGTTTCAATTTCCAATTGCTTCATCAAATCTTTCTCCTTGACGTTGCTCCCTTCGACTATGGTCGCCGTGATATCTCGAAACGCGCGTTTGCGCTTCAACCACGTCTCGCAATACGTCACGAATTTCTTCTCCAATTCCTTTTGTGCTCTCATGGCTTCTTTCAGAGCATCTTTTTCGCCTTTTCCCTCCTCTTGTTGTTGTTTCTGTTGTTGCGCCATCAATTTTTCCTTCAACGGTTTCACTTTGTTCATAATCTCTCCGTTTTCTTTCGTCTTCTTGGTGGTTTCCTCACGAATTTCCTTCACCGAAATCTGATTCTTGTGCGTCTGCAACTCCTGCATCTTCCGCTTTATCTCTTGTTTCTTCGCGAGAATTTGTTCTGTCTTCATCTTCACCTCGAGTTCTAACTCGTTCACTTGTTCTTTCGGCATGACTTCATCCGGTTGCAACGCGTAATATAATTTTGATTTCCCGCTCTCTTTCATTGCCAATTTCTTCTCCTCGACCAAGTTATCTAAGTATCTCTGCGCGGTGGCTTTTTTAACGCCTTCTTTTTGCAACGCGTCCGCGAGATTTGTCGCGTTGAACGGACGGTTTTGTTGTACGCAGTACGCGAGAACTAAGTCCTTCCCCATTTTCTTTTTGTTCGCGCGTTTGTGTGTGTAAGTGTGTTAGTGTGTATTTGTGTGCACTAATTTTTTGAATTTTTCTCTTGTTTTGGAAGTTTAGGGTGTTCATGGCAAAAATTCCTCTCTGGCGTAAAAACAAGAATAAAATTCGATCTTCGGAAACGCTAAAAAACGAGCCGGTTAGTGGATAGAACGCCCTCACTGAACGCGCAAACATCGAAGAGAATTACGTTTCTCGCGATAATCTAGCGTTGTATTGATCGTTACGTGTTCGCGTGCGTGAGAAAAAAGGAGGAATTCGCGTTTTTTTTGTATATAAAAATACTGGCTAATAACACACATTTTTTTACCCTCATCGATTAAGAGAAGAGCGAGACAGAGAGAGTCTTTGATATATAACATATACACAAAGCGCATCGTAGATATATAAGTAGAAAAGATGGGCACCATCAACCAAGTCATCGAGAGAGGATGCACCATGCTCGTCCACTTCGACAAGTCCGCGTCCTCGAAAGAAATCAAAGAGTCATTAGAAACCGGATCGAACGAGGAAAAAGCAGACGCGATGAAGAAAGTAATCTCTTTGTTAATGAATGGCGAACACTTACCGCAGATTTTCATCACCATCGTTCGGTACGTGTTACCGAGCGAGGACCACCTGGTGCAAAAGTTGTTGTTGTTGTACATGGAGATTATTGAAAAGACGGATAGCGAAGGAAAATTGCTTCCGGAAATGATCTTGATTTGCCAAAACTTGAGGAACAACTTGCAGCATCCGAACGAGTTTATTCGAGGGTCGACGCTGCGATTTTTGTGTCGATTGAGTGACCCGGAGTTGATTGAGCCGCTGATTCCCTCGATCGTGCAAAATTTAGAGCACAGACACCCGTATGTGCGAAGGAACGCTGTGATGGCAATCCATAAGATATACACGGAAACGCCGAGAGGCGAGATGATGATTCAAGACGCGCCAGAAATTATCGAGCAGTTGTTGAATGGTGGAGAGTCGGATTTGAGTACTCGACGTAACGCGTTTTTGATGTTGTACCATTCCGATCAAGATCGTGCGGTGCAATATTTAATGGCCAATCTGGAATCCGTCGCCAACTGGGGTGATATCTTACAAACAGTCGTTTTGGATTTGATTAGAAAGGTGTGCCGAACAGATCCGTCGCAAAAAGGGAAGTACATTAAGATTATTTTGATGTTGTTGCAAACCAACAACACTTCTGTGATCTACGAGTGTGCGAATACTTTGGTCGCGTTGAGTAACGCACCGACCGCCATTAAAGCGGCGGCAAATTGCTATTGCCAACTCATTGTATCACAAGGCGACAACAACGTCAAGTTGATCGTTTTAGATCGATTGGCAGATTTGAAGAAAAATCACAGAGAAGTGATGCAAGATATGGTCATGGATATTTTGAGAGCGGTGTCGTCCCCGTCTGTGGATATTCGTCGAAAGACTTTGGATATTGTTTTGGATTTGATCAACTCGAGGAACATCGACGAGGTGGTTACTGCGTTGAAGAAGGAAATTATCAAATCGCAAAACGATACCGGTCTGGGTGCGAGCGAGAAGAACGCAGAATACCGACAAATGCTGGTGCAAAGCGTCCACGCGTGCGCGGTGAAATTCCCGGACGTCGCCGGCTCTGTCGTGCACATGTTGATGGACTTCTTGGGCGATTCAAACACGGCATCTGCGTTGGACGTGATCATGTTCATTCGAGAAATCGCGCAAACGAATAGCGGTATGCGCGCGTCGATTTTGCAGAGGTTGTTAGATTCATTCTACTCGATTCGATCAAGTCGGGTGTGCGCCACGGCGTTGTGGATTATCGGCGAGTATTCGGAAACGAGAGAACAGGTCGAAGAGGCGTTGGCGACGCTGAAATCGAGTTTAGGCGAAACGCCATTCTTCGAACCGCCCTCGGACGAGCGATTCGTGGATGATGCGGGAGAAGAAAAGGAAGTTTACGAGTCTGGATCGAAGCGACCGATAGTTTTAGCCGATGGTACGTACGCCACGCAAACGGCGGTTGAAACGTCCGGCACGGGCCCTTCGACGCCAAACTTGAGAGCGTTGCTTTTGTCCGGCGACTTTTTCTTGGCTGCCATTTGTGGTGGTACCTTGACCAAGCTCGGTTTGAGGTACATGAAGAGCAGCACGTTTTCGGATGAGGAAAAGAACCGAACGCAAGCGGAAGTCATGTTGTACATCGTCGCTATCTTGCGATTGGGGAAATCTCACGTCGTCGCGCACGAGATGGATTACGATTCCACCGAGCGTTTGACTCAGTGCTTTGCGGCAATGGAGTCTCCAGAGTCCGAAACCACGCAAGTCTGGCTCGAAAATTGCCGAGAATCCTTCTCTAAGATGATCAACGAAAAACTTGAAAACGACGCGAAAGAACGAGAGAAGAAGGAAGAGAAGCCAAAATCTCAAGCGGATGATTTGATTGATTTCTATCACTTGAAATCGAGAAAAGGTTTATCGCAAGTTGAATTGGAAGATGCCGTGGCGACTGATTTACGCCGCGCGACCGGATTCAACGACCCAGACGCGGCTTCCAACGCCAGAGATTCCAAACTGAACAGAGTCTTGCAGCTGACGGGCTTTTCTGATCCGGTGTACGCCGAATCCTACGTCACGGTTCACCAATACGATATCGTCATGGACGTCACGGCGACGAACAGAACGAACGAAGTCTTACAAAACGTGTGCTTAGAGCTTGCGACCATGGGTGACTTGAAGCTCGTCGAAAGACCGCAAAACTATACCTTAGCTCCGGGAGAATCGAAACATATTCGCGCGAATATTAAAGTTTCGTCCACGGAAACTGGTGTCATTTTTGGCAACATTGTCTACGAATCCAGAAACGAGGATCGAAATGTAGTTGTCTTGAACGACATCCACATTGATATCATGGATTATATCTCCCCAGCATCGTGCGCAGACATTGCATTTAGAAACATGTGGGCCGAATTTGAATGGGAAAACAAAGTCGCCGTTAACACTAAGTTCACGGATGTGAAGGAATTCTTGGACCACGTGGTGAAAAGCACCAATATGAAGTGCTTGACTCCGGAGTCTGCGTTGGACGGCGAGTGCGGATTTTTGGCCGCGAACTTGTACGCGAAGAGCGTCTTCGGTGAAGACGCTTTGGTGAACGTCTCTGTAGAAAAAGATAAAGATGGAAAGCTTGGTGGATACATTCGCATCCGATCCAAGACGCAAGGTATTGCGTTGAGTTTAGGCGATAAGATTACTTTGAAGCAAAGAGGGCCGGATAAGTAAGAGTGAGATTTAATTTTAAGAGACTTGAAAGATGAAACGAACGGCTTTTAAATATACTATAACATAAACATACAAAAAACGTATAAACAAAGTACTTATACATATACATAAACGCGTAGTAGTTGATTGTTGATTAATCTCTACCCTACTTGTTAAATGACGCTGTGGCTAAAAGAAACTAAGAATAGGAGATACATGCGCGCGCTTTATCTTCGCGCGATTTTTCACGCTTTATACGTTCCACCGGTGATTTTTACGTCGCCTTCTAACTCCGGCACACCAGAATTCCGCGATAAAAACTCTGGAAATACTTCCTGACACTCACCTACACACGCGGGCGCAAATCTGACGTATCCACAGACGCGCTCATAGCAAAACTGCACAAATCCCCAGAGCTGATCAAACTGCGCATCTCTTGCTTTCGAAAGCTTCTCTAAAGATTTTGGATTCTTCTTCATCATGTTCCTCTTCCCGTCGTCTGGTTCTCGCTCAAATTTCACCGATTGCGCGTCCAATACCGGAATGTTCGACACCCAATTGTCCGGCAAATTCTTACCGAAAACTTTTGACCGTTCCAACTTATCTAAACTGTCGTTTACGTACGTCCTTTCTTTCTCCGAGTTGATGTACACAGCTGGCTTGTATTGGTCGCCGACTTCCGAATATTGGCCTTTGCTCGCGTTTTTCGGATCGAAATGTTTAAAATACACTCTCATTATGCGCTCAAACGGAACCTTTTCGTCGTCGTAAGTAACTTTCACGCACTGCTTTCCATCGCACGTGCCCACGTCCACTTCGGAAACACCCGTGTACGCCAAATCGCCATACTCCCTCTCGAGAAAACTGAAATTTCCAGCGGCGAGATAGTTTGTTACTTGCGCCGCTTCAACCGGTTGAGCGAGCGACAACGTCATCATCGCGACGACGGCAGAAGTAGACGCGCTCGCAGACAACACTCTCCTCGTCGCGTTCGTTTTCGCATCGGTGATTGCAGCAGCAGCAGCAGCAGCAGCAGTTGTTATTTTCGTCGATATCTTTTTCTTTCGCGATGATGATGATGAAGATGATGATGATGATGACAACACAGAGACCGCGCCAGCTCGTCTTCGCGGGTTTGGAATCGTCATCTTCACCGAAGATGACGAATAACGCGAGACAGCGACGACGACGAAGGTGCCACTGCCGTTAATACCGCCGCTCGCTATCGTCATCGTTGTGATAATTTGTGTGTTAAAGTAATTTATGCGCCGTTTGGTGTGTTTGTCTGTTGTCTGTTTTCGCAAAAAAAAACTCCATCAGTCGTCAAAAAGAAAGAGAGGAGATACATCGCACACATGTCGTCAACCTCTGGTGGTAGTCTCTTCTCACTCCCTTCGCGCGCTCTTCTCCTCGCCAGATGCCATCGCGCTTCTCCTTCTTCTCCTTCTTCTTCTTCTTCTTCTCGCGCGAGAGAGACGTTTTTTGTGGCGAGTGGGCGCGTCGATGTTGACACTTTGAGAAGAGAGAAGAAATTTCGAGCGAGAAAGTTGACGACGACGGCGGTGAGTAAAAACACGGACAATAAAACGCGCGAAAACGTCGACGAGAGCAACATTAACAGTAGTGATGGTAGTAGTGGTAATGAGAATAATAACAGTGACGACGAGGAGAAATTCATCAGTCCTTCGCGCGCGTCTACTTTCATCGAACGTAAAGAAAGAGGCGCGTGTTACGGGTGCGGCGTTAAATTGCAAACGGTTTCTTCGTCCGCCGTCGGTTTCGTCAGCGAAGAAGAATACGCGTTGAAGAAGAAGAATAAACAGTTGAATTTATTATTATGTTCGAGATGCTCGCATTTAGCGAATGGACAAATGATCAACGCGGTCGTCGGGCAAGGAGGGCAGAAAATCGAGTCCGGATTAATCACACCGGAAGAGCTGAGAGAGACGCTGAGAGGTATTCGCGCGAAGAAGGCGCTCGTGGTGAAGATTGTCGATTTGACTGATTTTCACGGGTCGTTTTTACCAAAGATACGGGATTTAGTCGGAAGCAATCCGATTTTGTTAGTCGTGACGAAGTGCGACGTCGTCGGGAAAGGGTTTAAAATGGAAAACAACGAGCGTTTAATCGAGTACGTGATCAACGAATGCGCGAAGAAAAAGTTGACGTTGGCGGGCGATCCTATTTTCGTCGCCGCCAGGAAGCCCGGTTCTTCGAGAAGTGATAGCAATAACGGTGGTGGTGGTGTCGATGTCGATAATTCGATGGGAAAAATTGGAAAAGGGAGGGAAGATTTGAACGGAATGCGAGCGGCCGTTTTGACGACTATTCGAGAGCGGCGAGGGAGAGACGTATACGTCGTCGGATCCGCGAATGTGGGGAAATCAACATTCGTGCGAGAGTTCACGAAGGTGTTGAGGACGGAAATGGGGAATTATTTCGCCCCGTCAAAAAGGTTACCGACGGCAAGTTCTATGCCAGGGACGACCTTAGGTGTCATTCCAATCAAAGCGTTCGAAGATAGAAAGAGTTTATACGACACGCCCGGGGTGTTTTTACACCACAGAGTGAATTCTTTATTAAATGGAGCGCAGATGAAGTCTCTGAAATTAGGCGGCGATTTGAAAGTGTATCGAGCGCCAGTGTCGCAACAAGAAGGTACCGTCACTGGAAGCAACGATACTAATTTCAACAACACACATAGTGAAAAGTTAAAGAACTTATCGTTCGATTGGAACGGGTTGGTTCGATTAGATATCCTCGACGCTCCGGAATCGGACGATTTGAACACGGTGAACGTTTCGTTTTACGGGCCGAAGAAGATGCGCATATTCAAATCTACGATTGATGAGATGCAAAATCACGCCGATAGTGGTGATAAAACATGCGCATTTGACGAAAGTGCATCTATGCGTGAGTTTTACCAATCCCTTCCAAGTCTTCGCGTTTCCAGAGAGGTGGAGATCAGTTTAAACGATTACGAAGGTAAAGATCTGTCGATTTCTGGATTAGGTGGATGGATCCGTGTCGTTCGCGAAAGAAATCACGCGAAATATACAAACTCGCCCGGTGCAAAAGGAAGCATCACCGTGCGTGTGTGGTCCTTACCTGGCGTAGAGGTGTTTGTTCGTGATGTCATGCCGATTTGATGATTGAAAGCTTTTTCAAAAAAGGAAAAGTTTGATGTTACGATGTCGCATCGAATTGACAGCGACTAGTAGCGTTGAGAGGGCATTTTTTGTCTCGAAAAAATAATTCAAAAACGTCAGTTACAGCAGACATGGATTACGATTACGATTACGACGAACTTAAAGATATTGAGCTCACGCCAAAGGAGTTCATCGACCTCATCAAGTTCCACAACGATCCAAAAGGTCCTCTGAAATATACTTTCGTTGAAGAAGATCCCATTACGGGTGAAGACATCATTTCCGAAGGCGAAACTGAAAACTTGGACGTGAAAAGGTGCACGGATGTAAGTTTAGATTTCGACGACGTTCCGGAAGCTACTCCGGAACAGAAGAAGAACAACGGGTGGACAAAAAACTGGCCAACCGTGTGGCGCTCGCACGAGGAAGATATGAAGAATTTTAAGCCAGAAGAGAGAGAGCAATGGAGGATGAAAGAGATGGAAGCTGAGAATGATCGCGTGCAGTGGTTCGACCTGACCGGCGGAAGGCGAGTGGTCGAGGCCAAACAAAGAGCGAGAATCGAAAGTTGCCGTCACGATACCAAGAATTTGAAGATTTGGAAGAAAGAGGCGCGAGAGGAGATTGCGCTGATGCAACTTCTTCGCAAAGAGCACGGGCTCGCCGATAACGACGGAGAAGAAGGAAATATGGGCCGCATTGAAAAAGTGGCGCCGGCAGTCGCGCCGACTGCATTTCTTCGATACGACATCGATGAAGTAAAAATCAACATCCCTTTACTAGGACTTGGAACGTGGAAGTCGAATCCCGGAGAAGTTCGAAAAGCTGTAGAAGTCGCTTTGAAGTGCGGGTATCGACACATCGATTGCGCTTCCATATACAAAAACGAACACGAAGTGGGAGACGCGCTCGAGCACGTTTTCAGAACAACGACGTTGGTGCGCGAGGACGTTTTCATCACCTCCAAAGTCTGGAACGACATGCATAAATACGAGCAAATTCTTCCAGCCGTTCAAAAATCAATTCGTGACTTGAAATCTGACTATCTGGATCTCTATTTGATTCACTGGCCCGTCACCGAATCGAACACGCGATACATCGATCCTCCGATTGAAGTCACGTGGCGTGCGATGGAAAGGCTCGTAGATATTGGTGCCGTAAGAGCGATTGGTGTCTCGAACTTTTCCATTAAGAAGTTGAAGCACATTTTGAGCTTTTGCAAGATCAAACCGGCGGTGTGTCAGGTAGAGATTCACCCATATTGGCGTCAAACGGAAATTATTGAGTTTTGCGAGCAGAACAAAATTCACGTAACAGCGTATTCGCCATTGGGGAGTCCAGACTCCGCATCGGTGTTGGGAAGAACTGGTCCAAATTTGATGGATGACGCGGCCGTGAAACAAATCGTCGCATCGGACGAAAACAACAAAAATATTGGTCAAGTTCTCGTGCGTTGGGCGTTACAAACTCGTCCGAAAAGTTCAGTTTTGGTTAAATCAATCAACTCTGAGAGAATCAAATCGAATTTGGATGTGTTCAATTGGCAGCTATCAAAAGACTCAATCGAGACTTTATCAAATTTACCGACGCAAAAGCGAATGGTTGACGGTTCCTTTTTCAAATTGGAATACGATTTGTGGGACGAAAAAGTCGATGCAAAATCTCTCTATGGTGGCGCAATGCCATCTGAAAATTTCGTGACCACCGAAACGTACGACAGGGACGGGAGTAAAAAAGGTAAGAATTTACACCCAGGTTATGTTAAAAGCGCAGCGACTGGTAGGAAAAAGTCATCAGCGTCGTTTGACATCAAAAGTTCCGACTCTTCATCCGACGACGACGACGATATCGAAGATCCTCGAAAGGCTTTACGTCAGTTGAAGAACCTCTCTACTCGAGGTCACGCTGAGCTGCGTTAAAAGGTGTGTAATATACAAGCACTAAAACAATCCAATTCGCCAACACTGAAAAACTCATATCTTCTTTCGCATCAGTAAATCTCTTCGTAAAAAGTTTGAACCAACTTCCTCGTACCCTATCTTTTCATAAAGCCGAATTACGCCGACTTTTCTCGTCGATACGTGGAGATAAACCTCGTTGCGATTCATCTCTCTACACAAACTCTCTGCGCACAACATTAACTTTTCGCCCAGTCCTGCTCCTCTGCATCTCGGTTCTATGACTAAATCTGATATGTAACCACCGTCTTCGCTAAACTGTAACGCTCTTTCAAAATCTTTTCGCGTGTCCGGAGTGTTCGAGACGCCAACCACGCCGACGACGCTCGATGAACATTTTTCAGAACCCCCGTTTTCTTTCACGCAGACGAGGTAAGCTCCTCTAGGGAAGGCATCTAAACTTTTCTCTACGTACTTATTCAAAGCCGCTTCTTCCGTTGGAAATCCGGCCAATTTAGATCTCAGCAATAAAGATGCCACGGCAGGAACGTCGCTCAAATCACACGCCCGAACACAACACCGTGTCCCATCATTCTCTGTCGTGAACGTTTTCTTCCACTCGTGTCGGTTAGGTAAGTTGTCTGGGTCTGGATAGGGGATTGAATCATCTATGAAGGGATTAGACGCCGCGAGGAGAGGCGTTTCTGCTCTTCGACTTTTGTCATTGGCTGTGTGAGACGACGACGACGACGACGCGACACCGGTCTGCCTTTCCCGGTGGTGGTGGTGGTGGTACGAACCCACAAACAGTCGCGTTGAAGTTGCATGCATTTATATTATTACTTTGCTTTGAAGTGTTTTTCGGAAAAAATGTGAGACTCGCCTTTTTCTTTTAAAAAAATCGACTACCTAATCGTACCGCCTTCTCTGATGGACTCTACAGTACACGGACCAGCGGAAGTTCCGAAGGCGACGTTCTTGTACGTGGCAACTCCATCTTTATTCACAAGAAAATCTGGTTGCACCGCTTCAAACACCTTCTTTTTCGGATTGAGTTTCTCGTCTGGATCGTTTTCGTAACCTTCGAAAGTAACGCGTTCACCGATGGCGGCGCCTTTTGGCGGGGTGACAATTTCAACTTTATCGCTATCGTTCGGGTCGGTGGCGCATAACACCATGGCTTGCGATTCGACGCCACGCATCTTCGTGGGTTTCATGTTCGCGACGAGAACGACGCGGGCGTTGAGCATTCTATCGATAGGAATGTGTTTCACCAATCCCGAACAGACTTGCAACGGTTTCTCACCATTGATGTCGATATTTTCCACATAGAGCGTATCCGCATCTGGGTGATTCCAAACTTTGGTAATCTCACCTACAACTAACTCTAACCGCGTGACGTCGATTTTCGTGTTCTCTTCGCCTTTTTTCTTCTTGGCCAACTTGGCGGCTTTTTCTTCTTTGCTCGATTGTGCTTTCTTGGCGAGTTCTGCGGTATCAATCTCGTGTTTCTGAAAGAGCACTTCGCCTACAGCAACCTGTGTCCCGGGTTTCACATTTTCACCAAACGGCTTGAGCTCCCAAAGTTTGTGGACTTTTGAAGCGTCCATCCCAAGTTTCTTAAATATGTCTTCACACGCGGATGGGATGTACGGTTGTAAGAACAAAGCGGTGATATACACGGCTTCTAAAGTTGTACGAATGATCACGTCTCTACGATGTTTCGTTTCTTCGCCTTTTAATTTCCACGGTTCCGCATCAGTGATGTATTTATTTGCAGCTTTTGCAGAGTTAATGGCTAACTCGCAGGCTTGTTGTAACTGGAACGATTCCATCGCGCGTTCCGTTTTCAATCTCAAAAGGCTGACATCGATGACTTTTTCAAAGATTGGAACGTCCGGTACGCGACCGTCACAATTCTTCGAACACAAATGCGTCGCTCTGTGAACTAGATTTCCAAGCGTATCCGCTAAATCCGCGTTGTGAATTAAAGTCATAGTTTCTTCACTAAATGGAATATCGGAACCGTAAATTCCGTTTCGCATGAGTGCGTATCGAAACGTATCCGGTGAACACCTTTTCAACACATCCAATGGATCGACGACGTTACCGATCGATTTAGACATTTTTTGTCCATCCGCGGCGGTAACAAAACCGTGGGCAAAAACAGCTTTTGGTAAAGGTACGTTGCAACTCATCAACATGCACGGCCAGATGACACAGTGAAACCAGATTATATCCTTCCCTATGATGTGCACATTTGCCGGCCAAAACTTCGAGTAGTTTTCTCCGTCTGGGAAATCGCAACCCGTCAAATAGTTTGTCAAAGCATCAAACCAGACGTACAAGACGTGTTTGCTGTTCCCAGGCACAGGAATCCCCCAATCAAACGTCGTTCGAGAGACGCTCAAATCTCTCAACTCGTCGTTTTTCAAACGGTACAAAATTTCCGCTCTTCGACCTTCCGGTTGAATAAACTCTGGGTGTTTTTCAATGTGTTCGATCAATTGCGCTTGATATTTCGATTGGCGAAAGAAGAAAGATTCTTCTTCCATTTGCTTCAAAGGTTTGCCCGAAACTGGGTCTTTATAATCCGTCTCCTTCGCTTCGGTTTCAGTCACGAACGTTTCTTCACGAACATTGTACCAACCCGAGTATGTGTCTAGATAAATATCGCCATTCTTTTGACTTCGCTCAAAGAGTTCTCGACAACACTGTTTATGTTTCTCCGAAGTTGTTCTGTTGTAAACATCGTTCTCCACTCGTAGCATTTTATTTAATTCTTGAAACATTTGGACGTGTTTGTCGCACAATTCGATCGGCTTGCACTCAGCCGCAGCTGCGGCGTCGGAAATCTTTTGTCCGTGCTCATCCGCGCCAGTTTGAAATAATGTCGGTCGACCGTACGCGCGGTGGTATCTTGCGATGACATCCGCACTCAAACCTTCGTACGCGTGTCCCATGTGCGGTGCACCGTTCGCGTAATTGATTGCCGTCGTGAGAGAAAAGGTATCTTTTGAGGGATCCTTGGCAGGATTACTCGCGTTTTTCAAATCCGAGACGTTTTGCGCCTCTTGCGCAGCGTAGAGAAACGCGGATGACGGAGAAGTTTTCGCTTTTTCAATTGCGCTTTGCACAAACGACGCTTTTAAGGTAGCGTCAAACCAAGTCTGGATACTTTTAAACTGACTCGTAAAGGATGCATTCGAAGTCTTTCCAAACATCTCCGCGCTATTGGCAAAGACTGGATACACGCTCGAGAAGAACGCGACTTCACTATCGCTCGGTCGAGTCGACGAGGACGAAGAGAAAATACCCGGGACGACGTCTTTCAACTTATTTTCATTCTTCGACACGTACTCCATCAGTGCGTCTAAACTCTTTTCCGCGCAGCACGTGCCGACCGTCAAGGCGAGCTCGCGTTCGTCCAAGTCTCTGAAGTTGACGAAAGAAGGGTCGACTTCACCGTTTCTGACGCACATCAAAGCGCTGTTCATGGACGTGCCTTTCACAACCTCTGCTCCGTCAGACGGAGAAGTATAGATAAACACCGTCGCGGATGAACTGGTCGTCTTTTGTAGCACCGCCCCGGTGTTCTTATTGTTCTTATTGGAAGAAGAAGCAGAAGAATGGTCCGCACAACTGGCGGCTTTCCACGGGTCGAACTCGATTATCGTTGATGGTGTTTTTCCATCTCTGTTATTGAGTTCCGCGGCGACGTACACTCTGAGAGGTTTCGAGTCCCCGGCTCGGTAGATTAACTTTAACGTCGTCGTGTTTTCGTGACTCATCGCGTTACCACTAGTTGAACCGTGCGCTCAAATATAGCGGAAGAAAACAAAACGCGCGAAAAGGTCTGTGTTTTTTTTGTGCAGAGAATTTCTTGTGTGAGTTGTGCGTGTTGATTTTTGATGAGTGTTTGTAATGATTGTTTCACCTCCAAAAAATGTTCTGCTAAGCGCTAAGTGTATGTAATCTACCAACTAACCAAACTACTTCTCTCTCTATCTCTCTCTGTGTGTGTATCTACCTCTGATTCTACTCCTCCATCAACTTCATCGCTACCATCCTTCTCATCGTCTTCGTTCTCGTTGTTGATCCCCCGTTTGCTTGTAGTGGAGGACGACGCCTTCGCGCTCTCGCAGAAACCGAAACGAGACTTCGCGTCTTCGTCACTCATGACGCCAAAGTATTCGATGAAGGTGTTCTTGTTGTTGTTTTCGCGGTTCTTCGCTCGTCGGGCTTTGGGCTTTGTTCCCTCTTTATCGTTGATTTCTGGTTTGCCGTAATAATTGAACACGTCTTGCATTTTTCGTTTCAACGCACCTTTCATGTGAAATACGCTCGTTCTTGTCGTCGCTGGACATCCGATGTTCTTGCGACCGCTGTTCAATCTTTTGACTGGAAACGTTTGCGGAGGATTTGCGTTGTATAGTGAGCATGGTAAGAAACGCATGGACACGTGGCGACAGCGAAATCCTTTTTCATCGTCGTCGTTTAAACCGTCAACGACGTATCGAATTGGGGTAGAAGCGTCCACGTATTTGCCTCTGTCGCTGGCTTTACGGTCTCTGAAGCGTTTAAACCGTCGGGCGAGCCAGTTCGCGACGTCTTGTTCCCAGAAAAATTGCGTCGAATCCGCCCGCATGTTTGGTCTTTCGGTGTAAAAAAACCACTCGTACGCGTGGACGAAATAGGCGGAAAGTAAAGCCGCTTCAGCGATGCGCTCGGCGTTGACGAAACGCACGCCGAAATTAATGGGCCATTTTTTGTTTGCGCCAGATGAGCCGTCTCTGTACGTCCATGCCGCGCCAAAGGTGTGCGGTACTTTCGTCTCTTCGTCGCGAAAAACGTTTTTTATCGATTTCGCGAAGATGACATCGGTAGAGTCCATGAAGACGATGTTGTCGCGCAAATGTTGCGGTTTTTGTTCGATTTCATCGAATATGAATTGCTTTTCAGCCGTGGCCCTTAAATATGTCGTCCATCCTTTTGCTATTTGAGCAAACTCGTGTCTTCGTACCTCCAAAATGTCTGGGAAATTGTTCGTTAAAGGTGTTAAATCCGTCAACGCATCCGTCAAAATCACCAGACGACACTTGTCGTGTTTGTTTATGACGCTCTTTAAGACCATCGTTATGCCATCTACTTGCGCTTGCGATAGTTCGTGCTCTTCGTTATTAGCGACGTGGAAGATTACAAACGTCATCTTAGCGTTTTTCTTTTTGGTATTCGACGATTGAACTTGCCCAGCTTCTGGAATTTCTTCCGCTTCGTTCTCATCGCTCTCGATATTACCCATTTCTTCTTCTCTTTCTTTTTCTATGTTCCCGTTGTTAATATCATCATTATCAAAACTACTCTCACGCCTATCAATCTCATCATCATCTATACCACTCTCCCTATTTTCTAAATAGTACACCGCTTCGTTCTTTCCGTGCACGCACTTACACGGTCGCGTGGGGCCTCTCCCCGTCTCTTCTAACGCCTCTGAGATACTCCTCGGTAAGTACACTGGAGGAACTTTGAACGGTGGCTTTGGCGCCGTCTCTTCGTTGTACTTGCCCGGCACGTTTTCTCGTTCGTCTGGTCGTTTTTTAATCCTATCGCTCCTTTTTGTTGTTGTCGTTGGTGTTCTCATTTCATCGTCTTCTTCTTCGTCGTCTTTGTCTGTTGTTGTTGTTGTTGTTGTTGTTGTTGTTTCTTCTCCTCCTGCTTCGCTGTCCTCGCTTTTCTCTTCCCCTACTTCATCGTCATCATCACCATCTTCTTCTCCTTCTCCTTCCGACTCCTCCTTTTCTTCTTCTTCTTCTTCTTCTTCTTCTTCTTCTTCTTCTTCGGACTTCTCGTTCATTCTCGCGAATATTTGCATCGACGAGGACGACAAAGTCGACGACAAAGGAGTTGATGGCTTCAAAACTTCGTTCGAGATTTCCCCTACTTGTTTTTCTTCTTCAGGAGCAAACGTGCTCACGCGATAGATGACGCACGAAAAGAGCACCAGAATACAAAGAAAGATGAAGATGGAAACTTTTCTTCGTCCCGACATCGTCGTCGTCGTCGTCGTCGTGTTCATCATCATCTTCTTTTTCTTCTTTTGTCTTTATCCTCTTCGTCTTCTCATTCTTTTTGTTTATGCTCGCGTTGTGTTTTTCGTGAAGAAGAGTTTTGTGAAAACTTTTCACATCGAGCATAAAAAAGTATATATGTAACAACAGTGTATCGACGCGCGAAGAGTACACGCACACACATCATAAAAAATAATCATGCGCTATCTTCGAAAACAGCAACGCCGACAGGGCTGGTTGGTGGTGGATTCTGTTCGTCTTCTTCTCTCGACGAGGACGACGACGACGAGGACGAGGACGACGACGATGTGTTGGAAGAATATCGGTGCCACGGTCTCTACCACCACGCAAAGAAGAGGCATTAGCGGAGGTGTGCGCGCGACTCAACAACAAGTACAGCAACAACAACAAAACCAAGTTAATCAGCAGAATCATAATCACAATCAATTCGAAACGTACGTTCGCGGGAACCGAGCGAGGGTGCTCCCGAGCACCGCTCAATTGACCGCGGCGCAAAATACGAATCCCATGATGTATCGACAACTCGTTCGAAAACTTTTTCCGGGTTTACCGCTGTCGAAACCGGGTGAACGACAAACAATCGCTTTGGAGGATTTCATGAAAGAATTTCAGGTGTTGCACGTGCACAATAGTCGAGGGAACGCACCCGGCGGCGGAGGAGGAGGAGGAGGAGGAAGAGGGAGGAAAGAACGTCCAGCAGATGTAGTCGTGATGAGTAAAAGCGCGAAAATGTTAGGGGTGAGGAGGAAAGTGGACAAGTTTTTCATGGACGAGTTGGACGAGTCGTCCATGTCTTCTTCTTCTTCTTCTTCTTCTTCTTCCTCTTCGGATTTGTCATCGAAAGATGAAGCGGCTTCGGGAAGTATAAATTCTTCTGCAACCGGTGAAGGAGGAAGCGGTGGTCGAGGAGGAGGTGGTGCAGGAGGAGATGGACGGTATCATCACGAATCTATGTGGCAAAAATATCGCTTTTACGCTTTCGCGCTAGGATGTGCGTTGAGTTTTTACGTCTACAGAGAGGGCGTTAAAGAGACAGAAAATCTCGAGAAGCAAAACTACACGACGGAGAAAGAGTACGAGATTGAGAATTGGTCCGGGACGAAAAAAGTTGTCGTGGACACCTTCACGCAACCGGAAACGACGGAAGCGTTGGAGGCGATTGTGCGACACGCGAGTTTACGAGGGAAGAAAATACGACCGGTTGGCGCGGCGTTGTCACCGAACGGAGTAGCGTTTGAGAAAGAAGGCATGGTGTCGTTGGCGTTGTTAGATAAGGTACTACACGTGGACGAAGAAAAGAAGCAAGTGACGGTGCAGCCTGGAGCGAGAGTCTCTGATGTCACCGAAGCTTTGCGAAAATACAACTTGACGTTGCAAAACTATGCGAGTATTCGCGAACAGCAAATTGGCGGCTTCACGCAAGTCGGCGCACACGGAACCGGGGCGAAAATCCCCCCCGTAGATGCAACCATAGTTAGAATGAAATTAATAACTCCAGCGAGAGGAGTGATCGAGCTCGGTGTGAAGGAAGGCGAAGAGGACAAAAACATCGTCGATCCAACGTTTGAAGCTGCGAAAGTTGGTTTAGGATCCTTAGGGGTCGCCTCAGAGATCACCTTACAGTGCGTCGACGCGTACCAGCTAAAAGAAGATACATTCACGACTACGCCCGAGCAAATAGAAAAAAACCACGAAAAGTGGATTCGGTCGTATAAACACGTGAGATACATGTGGATTCCGCACACGGATTGCGTAGTGGTGGTTGGATCTAATCCGATTGTTGCAACGAAGAAAAAGAAAGGAAGCCTGCCAGGTCTAGGTTCAGTATTTTCTTATTTGACGACGCCAAGCGAACGCAAACGGAACAAATATCGCACCAAACCAATGGTTGACTTGTTAAAAAAGTTAGACATGGAGTCTGCAAAGAAAGCCGAGCGCGAAAACGCCGGGTTCGGCGAGCTTCGAGATCTGCTTTTGCGCATCGATCCACTCAACGTGGACCACGTTAAAAGAGTAAACGCGGCAGAAGCGGAATTCTGGAAGCGCTCGCACGGCACGCGCGTGGATTGGAGCGATCAAATTCTTGGGTTTGATTGCGGTGGCCAACAACACGTGTTAGAGGTTGCCTTTCCCTGCGGCACTTTAGAGGAAAAAAGTGAACGAGAAGCATCGTCCGTGGATGCTAACCTTTCTCATCCTTCAGATTCTCTTCGAAAAGATTTACTTTTTATGCGCGATTTACGCAAAATGATCGCAGAAAACGACATACCGGCGCACGCGCCAATCGAGCAACGCTGGACGAGTGGTAGCTCTAGCATAATGTCCCCATCTTATGGCGCAAAAGACTCATTACACTCCTGGGTTGGGATTATAATGTACCTTCCAACGCAAGTAGAAGCTGAACGCGAGGAAATAACCGCGAGGTTCACAAAGTACGGCGAACAAATGCGCGACGCTCTCGGCGACGATTACTTCCTCAAGACGCACTGGGCTAAAATTGAGCTGGAGAAGAACCCCGAACGGAGAAAGAAACAAGTTGAGCGATTGAAAACCGCGTACGGTCACGAAAACTTTCGAGCATTTCGAGACCTTCGCAGAAAGTTCGATCCGAAAGGCGTTTTAATGAACGAGTTAATCGAAGGATTGTTTGAATCCAAATGATGATGATGATGACGACGACGATCATAATGACTGCGCGTGACGTGTGCGTGAGAGGAATTTCAGGATGAAATGTATATTAGTGCTAGTATCAACTGTAAAAAAGTATTATCACGTAAATAGTGCGTGTAATGTATTTTAGAGATTATGGGCTAGAGGTTAAATATATCCTTTACTTTACTCGCAAACGCACAAAAAAAAATCAAAATTGCGGGAAAAAGAAAAACCCAATCTATGACCATCCCGATGGACGAGGTAGATGATGTATTCAACAACCCGTCCTCGTCTCAAGAACACGAGTTGTTCTTGAGTGAATACGTGCAACAGTTGTTCGGGGAAGAGTTGGGCGTGAACGCGAAAGAGAACGATGCGCTGTTACAAATCGAGGGAGTGGAAGAAGGCGCCACGTTTTTTCCCGCTGGCAGTGGTGCTGTCAGTGCGGATGCGACTATGAATACTACGAGCACTGCGGCCACAGCATTCACTACCAACTCCACCGAGAGAAGGAAGCGAGGACGGAGTGCAGATGGTGATAACAACGACAACAACAACAACAACAACAACAACAACAAAAGAGGAGAGGGAGAAGGAGAGAAGGAAAAATCAACTAGAACAGAAGGGAAGAAAACAACGGTGTTGAAACAAAACGCAAACGCTCAACGACGCTACCGAGAAAGAATAAAGAAGAAATCAGAAGAAATGGAAAATCTAGTGAAAGATTTACAGGAGAAAGTGAGAAAGTTGGAAGCAGAGATTGCGACGCAGGCACCGATCGAACAAAAACTGTTGGAGCATAAGAGCAAACTGTACGAGTCGCAGTTGTCCATGTTTAAAAGAGCGAGAAGAGCGGAGATTGAAAGTTCGACGCTGTCGTCTGCGACGACGATGAATGGAACGAATGTGTTTGATGCAACAGGGGGTGAAATGTTGATGGCGAACGGTATGCCGGAAGTACCTAAACAGTTCACGCTTCCTGAAGGCGTTAAGTCTTTGGAAGAGTTCAAGAAGCAATTTCCAGAGGCGGAGTATTCTATGAACAGCGTCGGCGATGTCAATGCAAATAGGGAGGTAGTAGAAGAAGAAACTATTGTTAACAACACTCTGGAAAGTTTGCATTACAAGTGGTTGAAACAAATTTCTGTTTTGTCGCTCACAAATATCGAAGAGAAAACGAATAAGAAAGGAAACGGCGCTGACGAAGTTGATGAGGCAAAACTTTCCATGAAAGAAGCCAACGTGAACTTGATTAATAAAATGGTAGACGAAACTTGCACTCTGTGCATGCACATTGGAAGAGCCATCGGAAGGGATAACGCCAAAATATGCTTCAAATATTACGACAATATGGGTTTCAACGAAGATTTTGACGTGATTGGTAAGGACGAAGACGCAAAAATTAAGTTTTACACGAACATCATCACAAATTTGGGTTTGAGCGAGCAACAGAAGCAGGCGCTGATCGCCGTGCACGACATCGCGAAGGAACAGTTCAGGAGGTTATTCGAAGCGAGGGATCGAATCAACGATGGCATGAAGGAATTGTGCGCTAAGGGTAAGGAAAATACGAAGGAAGGACCTAAAGGGTTGATTCGTTGGCTCACTGGAAGTTCAGAATCTTCTCGAGCTTTGATTGTAGAGCTGCGATCGAACTTAGTCGACGAGAGAGCTCTGGCGATGGACATTTCAATGGACGTGGTACATAAGATCCTCGAGCCGAAACAAGCGGCGAGGTACTTGACAGAAATGTACCCACTTCACCCGATGGGTTTGGTATTATGTAATGCTGTATATCGATTGTGTAAATGATTATAAAACGAACGTATCACTGGTACCATGGTATTATTTTGCATTATTTTACAACTGAACTGCCTTTCGGAGGAAGAATGTAACTTTTCGTTCTGGTACTACAAGCCAAGTGCCTCCGCGACTTCTCTTCTCGAGCGATACTGCGCACCGTTGGAATGACGATACGTTTTGTACGATTTTTTTTCACCAGACTGTGTGGAATATTTCCTCGTCCATTTTTTAATGACCCAATCTTTTGCTCGTATCGAGTTACCGTGCCCGCCGAGTCCTTTGATGTATTCTCTCAGCTCTTTCACGTCCTCTGGCACTTCTTCTGCCTCCCACGAACATCTTTCCCGAACCAACTGTTGTTTCTCATCGTGCATTTCTTCTCGCTCCTTCGCATTCTTTGCCTTTGCCATCTTTTCTGTCATTTGCTTCTGTATATTTGCCGCTGCTTTCGGGCGCTGATGTTTGTCTATGTTCTCGTGTTCTTTCGTTTTCACTTTCCGAAACGAGCTATCAATCCCTGCTATTGCTGCTTCTAAACGAATGGCATATTGCCCTTTACTTAGTTTCCCTTTTTCCTTCTTCTGTTTTTCTATTTCTACTTCTTGTTGTTGTTTTTGATGCCGCTGTTCAATTCTATCCTGCTTCCTCTTCGCAGTGCGCTCCTTCTCTCTCTCTTTCCTTTTCTTCTCCATCCACGCTCTCTTCTCTTCCGCGAACGTTTCTCTCTCTATTTTTCGGCGCACGTTTTGAAACGCCATGACGTTTTCATTGACTATTTTTGACATCATCCGTTCATCCAAAACGTTCACCATGTTTTCGTTGAACCAATCTTTCGTCGCCTGCTCTTCCTCGTCGCCTTCGACTTGTCCTTCTTTGCTATTCTTCTCGTCCTTTGACTTGGACTTGTTCAGAGATATTAACTCGCGCAAAAACTTGAACACAATCTCAGGTTTCTTCCCTTTAAACTTCTCTAACGACTCTTGCGTATCCGATAACTCTCTCAAATTTTTCCTTTCGCGCGATTCCATCAGCACGATCGCCCGCTCGATGTCTTTTCGTTTCCTCTGTTTCTTTCCCGAATCGTACTGCAACCAATTCTCAAATTCTCTCTCGGAGAAGTTCACGCCGAGCGGAAGTGGATTTTTATCGACGCACGCGTTATCGTCGTCGTCGTCGTCGTTTCCCGCGCGTCCTTCTTCTCCTGGTTTCGACGAAGGTTCTTCGAGCGATGTCATCATTTCTTCATCATCTTAATGGGGTGTTATTCGTCTTTTTTTCCCGCGCGCGCGCGTGTGTGTGCAAACTTCGAAATGAAATGATATTATTGTGAGTGTGAGGGAAAGAAGTTTTTTTTTATTGGGAAGAGTTTCGTACTTTACACCGCCGTGTCTGTCTGCACTTCTCGAAACGCGCGTTCACGCACCGCAGCAAAAAAACAACTTTGCACTCAAAGTAGTAACATGCTTTCTTCGTCGTCGAGCGCGAGTTTCGTCGCGAGCCGGTCTTCCCTCTCTTTCCTCGTCGGAACGTCTTCTTCGAAACGACGTCAGTTTTTGTCGTCGTCGTCGTCGTCGTCGTCGTCGTCGTCGTCGTCGCAGAAGAAGAAGAAGAGTTTTGTTGGAAGAGGAGGAGTAATCACCATCGTATCTAAAAGTGGGACCGACGGCGATCGATTGGAAGTCTCCAGCACTACTACTAATAAAAGACGACATTTCCTGACCTCCTCCGCGATGGTTGCCTTTACCGCTGCGCTCAATATAAACGGTCAAAATAACTCGGCTTTCGCTAAATTCACTCAGAATAACGACGACGACGACGAGTGGATCGTCAACCCGAAACGGATTAAAGTTGAAAACGAACCGGACGGATACAAGCCAAACGAAAACTGGACGGAGGCAAAGAAAGAGGTTGAGAGACCTCCCCCTGAACCAGTCAGAGATCCAAAAGACGTCTTCAAAAGCAACAGCAACGCGAACAGTAGTAGTAGAAACAGTAGTAGTAGTAGCAGTGACGAGGAACAACAGCGAGAACAAGAAGATGAAGATAATGTGATTGAAATAGATATCGATTTGGTTGAGCCCGGATACGTCCCGACGTCACAAAAAGAAGTGGACGAAAAGACGCTGAAACAAGCGGTAAACAATGCTAAGATAAAACAATTCAACAACGCACCGGATGATTTTCCAACCTTTATAAGAGAAGGGTACGACGTGAACGTGGTCACGCCGAGCGGTTACAAAAAAACGGAGGATGGGTTGATGTATTACGATTTCGCGAAAGGAAGCGGGAAAGTGCCAGGGAAGGATCAAGAGGTGACGTTCCATTACGTGGCATATAATGAAAACGGTGGTGTTATCGACTCGACGTATAGGAAAAATGCTCCAGCGAAAGCGCGTTTGGGCATAAAAGGGATGATACCTGGCTTCGAGGAAGGGTTAAGCACGATGAAACCGGGCGGGAAAAGACGGATTGTCGTGCCTCCAGAATTGGGACCGCCAGTTGGTCCGGCGACGTTTTTCTCTTCAAAACAATGGGAGGTGTTTGATATCGAGCTGATCGACTCCAAGAGCTGCAGTCGAGAAGGGGGGTTGCCGGGTGGGTTCGGTTCAACCATTGTGTGCAATTAGAAGATTTAGAGATAAAATAGAGTAGTTTCCATCCATCGTCATTTCTTTTGTTTGATTCTCTGAGTAGATTTTATATAAACGTTCTGTACGCTATTTATTATGATTTCTATTTCTTACCGCCGAAGAAACTCTTCTTCTTCGTAAGCTCTGGTGTGGACTTATCCATTGCTTCCTTCTTTAAGAAGCGCTCGCCGAATTTCAGACGCTCCTTGTAATCATGTTTCCAGTGTTCGAAGCGAGATTGCAAAATTTTGAACTCTTTCTGCACATCCATGCCGTCAACCCCGGTTATTTCACCCGACGCAACTTCTCGGATGAATTCGACGTCGTCGTCGAGAACGCGTGTCATTGAGTTAAATTCTCCTTTCATACCATCCACGAATTGAATCACTCTCGAGGTTTGACCAGATGGGACTTTGTCTGCATGCATCGAAGGCTTTTCTGCACTGGAAGGTCCTTGTTTGCTCGACGGAGTCGAAGGTGACGGCGAACTCTGTTGATTCTTTTGATTTTGCATCATTGCTGCGACTAATGCATCATCCGCGGCGATGAGTTGCTCTCTTAACTCTTCTATTTGCTTTTCAAGAGCCATCTTTTCTTCTCTTTCAGCTCCCACGGATGCTCGCAATGCTTCGTTTTCGGCTTTAAGAGCCTTGACGAACGGATTATTCAACGCATCCACGTCCTCGGATAATGACGCGGCGGAGGAAGTTTCGCGATCGAGAGTGGATTCGGGAGAATTGTTGCGTTTCACGGCGGCGGCGGCATCAGCCTCCATTTTTGCATTTGCTTTCACTTCTTCTTCTCTCTTGCGCGCCGCCACAGCTTCCAATTCCGCTTCCTTTCGAAGACGTTCTTTCTCCTCTTTTTCCCTCTTTTCTTCTTCCAGGCGCATCTCGAGTTCGCGTCGCTCGCGCTCGGCAACGCGTAATTGAACTCGAGCGTTAAATGCTTTCCTTCTTGCTGCCATTTGAATCTTAAGCGCAGCTCTGTTCTGATCTCGTAAAGTGATGAATTCCCTGCGCTGTTTCATGCCCTTCCAGCTCGCTTGCGCGGTAATCGTCGCAGAACGGATGCGTCGGTACTCTCTGCGCTGCTTAAAACCTTTGTACGAGGCTTGAATAATCTTTGAATAGTAAATCGCGTTTGATCGCGCATCTTCCAAAGCGCCTAACACACCTTGCTTGAAGAAAATCTTCGTAGTGCCAAACTTGACGTGCTCCTCGACATCGACAGAGAAATGTTCCAAGATCATCTTAGTCGCACTTTTACTGTCCACTCCAGAGGATTCGATGACATCTTTACCGACCAAGAAACCAAATCTAAGCACAAAATCTTCATAGAGCGAACGTGTCGGGTATCCAGCTTGAGCGATTCGAGTCGCCTCCAAAATACCAGCGCACGCACACTGGTGTAAAATGAGTTTTTGATCGGTTTCGGTTGGAACGAGCGAAGCGTTTGGCTTTACGCATCGAATAAAGTGCGGCTCGCACGAATTCAGCTTTTGAAGCAATCCACTTAATTGGTTGCGGAATTTCGTGCAGACAGTTGATTTTTCTTTCGCTGATTTCGAAGCTTTCGTGACCATCGTTTCCATCGCGCGCTTGTGCAGCGCCTCACCGATGTTCGTCTTCATAAATTGGAAGGTGTTATCGGTATACAAAGCCGTCGCCAAATCTAACGGTAACGCATCTCTGTTCTTTTCGAGGAATCCGGCGCATTCGTACGTGACACTCCCAGCGTAGTGCACGATATCAAACGAAGTCTCCGACGTTCCTTTTCTTCTCATGCACGAAAACTTTTCCATATTGGAGAGTTCACTAACAATTTTCGCGTGGTACGTTTCATCAGTCGCACCTGGGAAACTTGCCTGATCATCTAAAAGCGCAAACAAACCCATCGGTTTATTTTCAATCACTTCGAGCGTGGAGGAATTATCGACGAATTCTATTCTCGACCATTCGATGTTCTCTTCCTCGTAATCTCTCTGTTCCACTACGAATAAGTGATGGTTGAACATCTTCTGCATGGATTCGTTGGCATAGTTGATGCACAACTGTTCGAACGTGTTGTGTTGGAAACTCTCGAAGCCGTAAATATCCAAAATGTTCAAGGACACCAAGTCCTTGTCGTCTCTTTGCAAGGCACCATCGCGCGCGAAGGATTCGTTGATTTTGCTAACCAAATACTCAAACAACGCTTCGAACATGGCTTTCGCCAATGCGTCTCGCGCATCATTCGCTTGTGTCAATGTCAAATCGGTTTCAATCTTCTCTCCACCAGCAGAAATGACACGCTTAATCAACGCTCGCTCTAGAACCGCAACATCTACCCCTAACAATTCACTCGTATGTTTCAAAGCGTCTTTCGTCTTGACAACAGCGGCATCGTGACCGGATTCATTCAACGTATCAAACTCAACGTTACCGAGATGTAACACCGATGCAAGTGTTCGATAAATGTCGTCGATGGTGTTGTCCGCAATGCCAATTGCATTTAACGCCTCTTTTGTTTCCTTGTGTTTGCTCTCGTCGTCGATTTCTGTGTTATGTTTGCTTAGAACGCCGAATCCTCCTAAATAGTTGAATCCGTCTTTCGCATCATCTAAGAACCACTTTTTCTTCTCTTCCTTCGACGCTCCAGCTAAGAGTTGGTAAAACACGTGGAACGATCGTTCTCTTTTCGAATGGTGGACAACTCGAGATTTTTCCAGGAGATACGTCTCGATCATTGCCTGCGCTAACTTTCCATTTGACTTTTTATCAAACTTGATGTCGATCAATTTACCAAATCGAGAAGAGTTCAAGTTTCTCGCGGTTTTCGCATTCCCAAACGCCTCTAAAATCGGGTTTGTCATTAACAAGTCTCTCGAAACTGCGTTGAACATATCGCTGTTGTGTTTTTCTTCATCATCGTTGCTGCTATTGTGAGATGTCGTCGCGGCTAAGAACTTCATGACGAATTTGGTCGTTTCAGTTTTCCCAGACCCAGACTCACCTGAAATCACAATCGCTTGGTCCATTTGGTTCTCCATCATCTGTTCGAACGCGTTCGAGGCGACTTGGAAACAATGCGGAGGTAAATCATTTACGGACGAAGATGGAGAAGACGCCTCCCCTTCCGTTACATCAGTTGCCGATGTCGCTGAGGCCTTCACCCCGCTCGCCGCATTCCTCGGTGAGTAAAAGTTCATCATTTCATGGTCATATTTACTCGGCAACGGCTCGCATGGGTTCAATGCGATAAGAATAGGCCCGGCTTTGGAGTAGATTTCTCTAGAAGTCGACGACGAATTCTTACTTTTCTTCGTGTTTTTCTTGAATCTATCTTCCAAGAAGTGAACGATCGAAGGCGGATTCAAGTTGGTTAGTCTCGCCACGTCCGAAAGAGACTCCATCAAGTTGGCTGGATTACCCGCGAAAAGTCTCTTATACGGTACGCCTTTTACCAAAGTCGTCTCGCCGCCGTCGGAAACGAACGCGTTCACATCCATGCACTCGCTCTGTTGATCGTTCTTTGCAACCGTACCTCGCAAGAAAACAAATCCTTTTTCTCCACCTTCTTCGAAGGAATCGTCGGCCCCGCCGCTATTGTTTTGAGAAGTCTCATCGGAGGCGTCTCGTCCTCCCGAGGACGGGGAGGAGGAAGTATGAATATTCCTTTCTTTTAAAGCGGCTAAGACGTCTTTCCCGATTGGTTTCTCCGGACAGGTGGACAACCGACAATCAATATAGATTGGCGCGTTGATTACTAACGAGGAGAGAATCTCCGGGTTGTCGAAGCTCTCGATCGCCGCACTCATACCGGTTTGTTGATTCGGATGTTAGTGAGTGTGGGTGGCACACGACCTTTTTGCGTCTTTTCGGCGACCTTCTTCTCGTGGAATCGAAAATTTTAGCAAGCACATTTGTTTGGAACCAGGCGGGCTGAATTAGGGTATAGAGCGCGAAAAAAATCACCAAAAAAAAGCGCAACAATCTAAAAAACAATGTCGTTCGGTCTCGACGCGTACGGCTCTTCCTCGGAAGACGCCGACGACGACGACGATAACGGCGAGAATAAGAGGAAGATGGATGAAGAGACGCGCGTACAAACTGAAACCGAGAGCAGGAAGCGACCGAGAGAAGAAGAAGAAGAAGAAGAAGATTTCGAAAACGCGCCAGTGCTTTTCGAAACGCGTTTACCGCCACCTTCTTCGTCTTCGGGAGGATTTAATACGATGACTTTGACCGGAGAAGTGGAAGAGAAGAGGAAATCTATCGCTAGAAAAAGATATTTGATCAAGCAGCAGAAGAAGTTACTGATGAAGAGTAAAGGAGGAAGCGGAGGAGGAGGCGGAGGAGGAAGAGGAAGAGGCGGTGAGGAAGAGGACGACGAATTGCAGGAAGAAGACGAAGAAGAGAGGAAAAGAAGAGACGTTTTAGCAAACGCGAAGATAAACGGTGGCGGCTCTGGTTTGAGCATGTTCTTACCGAAACCGGCGGCGGTGGGTACAGAGATGCTCGGTTTTGGGGATGACTTTCACGCCGGTGGTGGATTTGGAGGAGGAGGAGGAGGAGGAACTCGCATAGACTTGTCTGGTGTAACGAAGACGAAAAGAGACGCCGTAGGAGAGAAGGAAGAGCAAGAACGAGAACAAAACGAACCAGGAGTACCAGCTGTTCCGACGATTCATCCTTCACAACTATACGAAGTAGACGACGAAGGAAATTATATTCACCAGAAATTGATCGATTCCATGCAACAACAACAAGAGCAACAACAACCATCGATGGAAGAAAACGAGCTAGCGACAACTACGGTTGATAAGAACTTGAGTATAGAAGAGATGCTTGTGAAATCCAACAAGATGATTGAAATCACTCAAGATGACATACGAGGCTCGTATAATCCGTTGTTAGCGAACGAGCACGCGATTCAAAATACGAACGACATGGGTGGCTCTTTAGGGAAAGTCTCAGGAACAGCTCGAGCCAAGAATCAAGTGACTTCGTTAGTACACGATGCCAGGCAGGCAGAGTTGAAACTTGCTCAACAACAAGGCATGCGTCACCGAACGATGGCAAAGTCGAAATACGGTTGGTGACTTGAGACTGACGTCGCCGTTGGGAAGTTTTCTTTCGCACTTAGCGTTGTTTGAGAAGAAAGTGACTCTCGAGGAAAGATCCAGATTGTTATCTTCGCGAATAAAAATGGGCGAGTTCGGCTGGTAATACAAAATAGAAATAGTTGAAAGTATAGATGTATTCTTATTGATAGTAATGTATTGTTCATTATTGCAAACGCCAAACGGGCTTCTCGCGCTTAAAAAGTCACTTTGTATTGTTCTTTTTTTTAACCTTGCAACTGGTTTTCGATGATGGAAATAACCGTCTCCGCCGGTATCATCCCTTCCGTTCTCAAGGCTGGTGACGCCGCATCTTTCGAAACGAAGACTATAGTGGGTAAACCTTCAATACCAAGTTGCGTCGCTAACTCTGACTCCTCGTCCGTGTCTACTTTGATGCATCTCACCGCCTCGCCGAGTTGTTCCTTTACTTTTTCCAACTCTGCGGACATCAACACGCACGGACCGCACCACGTTGCGTAGAAATCAATAACAAGAGGCGTCGACCTGTCCGCCATGGCCACTTCCAACTGTTCGGCGTTCATTTTCTCCACTAATCCAGCCTTTACTGCGACTGATGATGATCCATTTCTTTTTTGTTGTTGCTTATTGCGACGGTGGAGTAAGGCAGAAGTCGTGTGTTGGTGACGAAACGCGAATGTCTTGGTGTTGGTGGTGGTGTTGGTGGTGGTAGTGGTGGCAGAAACAGTGGGACGAGCAGCGCGAGATGAGGAAGAGGTGGACGCGTAGTGCGTGGATAGTCTCGATTGCAATGTGGTAGTCGATGAAATCATCGCGTCGTCGTCGTTGTTTTGTTCTTGTGTGGGATGGGAGGTTGTTTTCGTGTTTTTGTGTTTTTGTGTTTGTGTTGCTCGTAGATGACACGATGGAAGGAAAAAAGCCCATCATCGTTCCCAAAAATACGCACTTCAAGAAACGGGCGTTTGACTTGCATACGTAAAAAAACACGAATACGCGCAAAGCGAACGAAAACACACACACACACAGACACAAATAAAACGCATAGTCGTCGTCGTCGTCGTCGTCGTCGTCGTCCGTCGCCGCCGCTTTTCTTTTGTCGTCTCGATGTCGTTTGCGACGAGAGTCATCGCCGTCGTCGACGCGTTGTTTCCTCGACGAACAACGAGCGCACACGCGAAACGCTGTCTCGTTTCGCCGAAGAAGAGGCACGAAAACGAAAACGAAAACGAAAACGAGCAAAAAGATTTTTCTTCCTCCTCCTCTTTTCAGTTCTCGAGTGCACCCCCGGACAAATTCGACTCCGCGCTTCCTCTGCCACACAACAGAGAAGAAGGAAGAAATATGATGATGATATCCAGTAATAGCAGCAGCAACAGCAACAACATCATCAATAGCGCGATGATATCTTCAACCATCGGGCGTAAGAAGAGTCTCCGCAACGCTCCGGCGAAGAAAGTGAACAACAACACTCGTTTGTCGTCATCGTCGTCGACGTCTTCTGCTGAAGAAGCGCAACTCATCGCGAGCGAAAATATCTCCGATATGCCGCCATTAGAATTGGACGACAAAGGCATCGAACGCGTCAAGCTACAAAAAGATGGATGGGAGACGTACAAGTATCTAGACAAATTTGATTGCAACTACATCAGCGCAGGGAAGGAGAACACGGGACCAATTGTCGTTTTAGTCCACGGATTTGGTGCGCACTCGTACCACTGGAGATATCAGATCCCTTATTTAGCAAAGAAAGGCTATCGAGTGTACGCGTTGTGCATGCTTGGGTACGGCTGGTCCTCAAAAGCGAGCGAGGAGAAGTATTGCATGGAATATTGGGGTGAGCAAGTGTCTGATTTCGTGCGAACGATTGCGAAAGCGACAGAGACGGATAAAGCGTTCATCGCCGGGAACTCCATCGGCGCGTTGGCGGCGTTGTACGCGGCATCAAAAGGAGCACCAGAGAGGACTAAAGGTTTATGTTTAGTCAACGCGGCGGGTAATTTCGATCCGAACGCGGCTCCGGGTCCAGAGAAGAAAACTATGGCGCAAAAAGCCGTGGGAACGGCGCAAGATATGGAAGAGGCAGAGGAGAACAACACGTTGCAAGGCAAACTCCGCGTAGCGTTTGGGAAGTTAGCCGCGTACGGTATCTTTTATTTCACCAAGATCCGCATCAAAACGATTTTGAATCAAGTGTATGATAACGATGTGGACGAAGATTTGGTTCGGAGCATCGCGATGGCGGCGGAAGATCCGGAAGCCAGGGAAACATTTTACGCCATCTCGTTGGCCGGTTCTCGAACGCAAGTGAAACCGAGGGATTTGTTAGAAAACTTGAACGCGCCGGTGATGTTATTATGGGGAGAAAACGACCCGTGGATGACGCCAACAAAGGCGGAGAGAATCATGGAAATCAAACCGAGCGCGACATACTCTCCCGTGCCGGCTGGTCATTGCCCGCAAGACGATAATCCTACGGACAGTAACAACGCTTTCGTGAAGTGGGCGGAAACCGTAGCGTGAGAGGATTTAATCACTTCTTCTTTGCTGTTAGATCAGCATCAACAAGAATGAGCGAGCGCTTAAATAAGTCAAAAGCGACTGATGTACAGTAGAACTCGTGCGAACGAAGGCGAACATTCAATAAATCTGTGTTTTTATATTATGCTGTTAATATGTTGTTAATATATCAAAAATCTCTTGTCTGTTTTATATCTCACACCCCCCCCCATTTTACTCTTACTCTTAATTTTATAGCTGCGGTTTGAATTTGAATTTGTTCTTTCATCGCTTACTTCGCGACAACTTCCGTCTCGGAAATCTTCTCGTAGAGCTCTCTCACCTTCAAGCCAACAAGAGTTTGGAAGAAGCCAGTACCGTTGTTGGAGCCCGGTCCGTTTTGGTACTTCAACATTTGTTGCGTCAATTCACCATAGAACTTGGTGGAGGTGTTGGACAACAAGGATTCGACGTAGATCAACTCCTCCAACTTGTCAAACTGACCGTCCATCTCTAAGACGGAGACTTCTTCGCCGTAGAAAGTGTCCGGGCCGTAGAAGAACTTAATGCCCGGGTACGAGCACGTCAACTTGCGGCCGCACGGGATCCAAGAGATCGTGGAACCTTCGTCGAACAAGTACGGGGTGTCAAAGAACTTGACGCCTTCCTTCATGATCATGCGCACTCTCAAGATTTTACCTTCATTGTCATCCGGGATCAACTGCGTCGGCAACACTTGGATGACGACATCGGCGAACTTCTTTTGCGGGTCAACAAAGGCATCGAAATCCGGCTTACGCGCTTCGATGGACGCCTTGATGGACTCCAAGGAGTGACCACGTTCGGCCATGTCTCTTTGGATCTTCCACGCGAATTTGACGTCGTCGGAGATGTCCAAGTAGATTTTGAAATCGTAGAATTCTCTGACGCGGTCGTCGGCGAACGGGTGCAAGCCTTCCAAAATCAAAACTTTCGGGGAGACAATCTCTTCAGCCGGGTCAAAGACGCCAGTCACGTGGTTGTAGATCGGCTTTTGGACCGATTTGCCTTCCTTCAAGGCTTTGACTTGTTCGTACATCAAGTCGAAATTTTGCTCTTTCAAGTTGAGCGCGGTCAAGCCAGATTCCTTGCGGCCTTGACGGTCGTTCAAGTGGTAGTCATCCAAGCACAAGACAGTCGTGGTGTCCGAGATCAAAGTGTTGGAATCCGGGTTACCCCCTTCCGGCGGAGTAGCCTTGCCGCCAAACAAAGAAGTCATTCTTCTCATGAAAGTGGATTTACCTGTTTTATTCGAGAGAGATGAAGAGAAAGGCGCGCCGTGAGCGACATAAAATTTCGATATCCAAAAGAAGCACGAGCCATGACAATCACATCTAACAATCATTCTTCTCCTTCCCACCGAGGGGAGATTTTTTGATGAGATAAAAAAGAATATATTCGCGATACGTGCGACCAGATGCGAACGATGAATTTCACATCTCTCCGCGATTTCAAATAGAAGAATATCGTTTCGTCACTTACCGCATCCGGAATCCGCGGCTAAGCCGATGATGACCGGCCCGTCGGCCTTGGCGTTCACGCGTAACGACGCTCTGGATTTGACTTGGTTGCGCGCGGAAGATTTCGCGGAAACCTTGGCGCCAACGAACGCGGATGATTGTAAGGAGAAGGCAGACATTTTAGATAAGATTTACTTAATATAGTTCGTGTCTTAAAAGAGATTGGACAAATTCGTGTCTTGATGAACGCGAGTCGTTTTCTGATGATTTAATTCGGATAACCGAGAGAAAAAGAGAGAAGGACGAATCGCGCGAGACGGGTGACGGGTGACGGACAAGCTAAAAAGTAGATTTCATGGGTGTTTAGGGTATCAAAAATTTCTACTGTTTTTACAACAAACGCCTCCCTTTTTGCCTCCCACCCTTCCCTCGCGAAGGGAGCTGCTACGTTTTGCCATGTGGGTGGGTACTTGAGTATGCACACATCACGCGCGCACACTTGAATGAGGGCTAAAAAAAACTACGCGCATCAATTCTGCGTGATTCATTACTAGTAGATTTTAAACGCCGTCTCCGGCTCCTAACAAATGCTTGACTCTTTTTAGAATCGAGTCAGCGGAAGGATCGTACGGGTGATCCGGCGAAGGAATCTCCAACACCGCCGGAATCGGTTCCGTGTACTCGTTCACTAAATATCTAATCTCGTTGGCCACGAACTGCGCGATTAACACCACCGCCACGTCCTCTCTCGTCGTAAATTCCTTGAACGCGTCTTCCATCTCTCGTCTCGAAGTGTCTGGTTTTACAATCAGAAAGTTTGATTTTCGTCTCGCGTCCACGTTTCCTACGCCGGCGAGGAGGAACCCAGTGACGGTATCCTCGTCGCCAATGACGGCTAAGAGAGAACCTTCGGAGGATGCGGCGACCGCAGCAGCAGCAGCGGAGGAGGAAGTTGCGTTTGATGTTGTTGCAGACATTTATTTATTATGCCACGGTTTTGCGCGTGTATCCCCTCCAGTTCTCGCGCGCAAAACACTGAGGAAAACATCAACTACGAGTACGTAGAAACACACTTTTCACGCGCGACAAAAAAGCAAAATCAAGTAAAAAAAAGTTCGCGTCACGCTCACACAAAACTAAGCGCGCGCGTGGAAAAAACCGAAAACAAACGAACGATGCAGGAAGAGGAGGAGGAAGAGGAGGAGACGGAGACGGAGAACGAACAACAACAATTAAAGGAACAATTCAAAGATCAAGGAACGACGAACGCGACGACGAAGAGTGAGAAGAAAATGGGAAACTGTCGCGTGTGTGAAGAACAGGAAGGAAAATATCGGTGTCCGAAATGTCTCCTCATCTCTTGTTCGTTACAGTGCGTGAACGTGCACAAGGAAAAGTTTAACTGCGACGGGAAACGAGACAGGTTTCAGTATGTGAATTTGAAAGAGATGGAAGATAAACACGTGACTTCGGACTTTCGCTTTTTGGAGGAAGCGACGGAGGTTTTAGACCGAGCGAAGAGGAAACGAATATCTATGATGAGTACAAGCGGTAGAAGCGGCGTTTTGATCGGGAACAACAACAACAACAACAACAACAGAAAAAGGAAACGCAACAACGGGAATAAAAAGAATAAGAACAACAAGAACAACAATTCATTCGATAAGAAGAACGGAGATCCAGAAGTAAAGAAACTAGTCGTAGGAATAGCACCAGAAGCACCAGCGGTATAGAATAGAAATAGATGTAAGCACAAGCGTAAGTATATGTAAGATTTGAGTTCATGTATGTTACAACAGTGGTGGTATAAGACGACGAAGAAGTAGAGGAAGAAGAAAACGCTCTGACTTTTCATCACGTCAATTCTTGTACTTTTACAATAGCCGTTCCACTCAACTTCTGAATGATGACCACGCGATCGCCTACCACTAATCCCGCCTTCTTCTTTGCAAAATCAAATACCATTTGTAAAAGCGAATTCGCTTCGGAGTTTTGCGGGTTGGCTAACATTGGGACGATGCCTCGGGCGAGTAAAGCGCCTCGGGCGTCCGATTCGCCTTCTAAAACCCAACGAATAGAGTCATGACGCAAATGAGGAATGACTAAGGCGACAACTGGCATTGGTGCTCGATATTTAGACACCATTCGCGCGGTTTCTCCGGTTCGAGTAAACACGACAATCAGTTTCGCACCGACTTTTGTTCCCGCTCGAACCGCCGAGGAGGCCAACGCTTCGGCTTGCGACACTTCTCCAGCTTCGATTTTTCGTTGCGAAATCTGCGCATTGTAAAATGATTCGTGGTCGTAAAATCGCTCCGCTTCGCGACATATCTTACGAACCATAGCCACTGTTTCCGAGGCGAAGTTACCTCGGAGCGTTTCGGCGCCTAGAAGCAACGCATCCGCGCCATCTAAAACGGCGTTGGCGACATCAGTCGCTTCTGCTCGCGTCGGTCTCGGCGCTTCTGCCATGGTATCTACCAATCGAGCGACAATGGCGTGCTTTCCGGCGTAGTTGCACCGCGCTAATATCATCTTCTGTAAGATGAACACTTTTTCAGCGGGCAACTCAGTTCCTAAGTTCCCTCTCGAGATGATCACCCCATCTGCTTCTTGGATGATTTCGTCTATGTTTTTCAACGCCGAAGCGCGTTCAATTTTCGCACAAATCTTCGTGTGAAACGATTTATGTTCGTCTAATATTTTTCTACATTTTCTAACATCCTCTGCGCTGTTCGTGAACGATAACGAGATGAAATCGACGTTATTCTTCACCCCCCAATTGACGATGTCGTTTTCGTCGTTTCCGCTAATCGTTGGCAACTTCTCGCCTACGTTTGATATTTGCACCGTCAACAAAACTCCACGCATTAACGCGTCGTTATTGCACGTGCACACGACCTCTTTGTTTTCCAAATCAATACTGTCGACGGTTAAATACACCGACGACGTTTCCGAACCGGTGAACAAATACTGCCCGATGAAAATCGAGTCGCCGACGGCCACTATTTCACACAAGGAGTCGCAGTTCACCACCGGGAAAAACTCCGACGTGGCTACCATCTTCTTTTGATCTTCTCGATCGCTATTGCACACCGCCAAGACGACTTTATTCCCTTCCTTCATTACCAATGGCGTTTTCGGTGCGTCTTTATCGAACGACGACACGTCCTCCGCAGCTAACCGAACTGCCACTTCGCTGCCGCACGTGTCCAACATCGTCGCGCATAAAATTTTCGTATTCTTCATCGCTTGTCGTAAATTCATCAACGTTTCCGTGTGATATTTGTGCGATCCCCAACTAAAATCGAATCGCGCGACGGACATTCCAGCCTCTAGGAGTTGCGATAACTCCTCCACCGTTCGAGATTTCACTCCGATCGTGCATATGACTTTCGTTAACGACGAAATCGTGTTCGATTTGTCGGTTTGTAATATTCTAGAGAGACCGATGTCGTCGATCGACTCCGTTCGTTGAAACATTATTATTATTACTATTAGTATTAGTATTACTAGTATTGATTATCGTAATGTATATAAGTGCGACAACGACGACGACGAAGACGAGAGGACCTCGGAGGCTTTCTTGTGTGTTCTTCTGTTATGAATTTTGTTTGTTGTGTGGGGTGAATTGTGAGTCCTTTTTTTGGTGTGTGGGAAAAGGAATGCCACACGAATGAATGCCTACTCGTAAAAATGCCCAAAAAAACGTAAAAAAAAGCAGTTGAAGACCGACCGGCGTTGAGACGTGCTCTGTCTGTTGCGTAAAACACAATTACAACTACTACTACTACTACTACGCTCGCGATGAAAAGAAGATGAAGCGATTGAGATAAGCGCGCACGCTGCACGCACTCGCAGTCGCAGTTCGTTCTCTTCACGCCAAGCACCGGTTGAAGGCGATGAAGAGTCGCACTACCGAAAGTAATAACAACAAACGCGTCTCGTTCTCTTCCGATTTTCATGGAAATATAAACATGCTTCGCACGTTTCTCTCCTATTCTTTGAACGACTTGAACAGCGATTACGTTATTTTAGGCGGCGATTTAGGCCCTCGAGGGGAAGGCGTCGGAGATAAAGAGAGTGTTGAATATCATTTCGGCGAGATGATGAAGCAAAAGAGGTGGTTTCTCGAGCAGTTTTGCGAGTTGATTGAAACGTTTTTTCCCACTACGAGTGGAGAAGAAGAAGAGAAAAAGAAGAAGAAGAAACAAAAATTGTTCATCGTTCTCGGGAACAGCGATTGGCAAGTAAACGAAGCCGTTTTAAATGAAAGAACGATGTCGAACGATTCAGTTAAAATCTGCTCTGGATTAGGCGACGTGTTCGTCGAAGACGATTGCGTGGAGTTTGTATTTACAGCGGTTGTCGTTGCCAGTAATCACCGCAAGAAGGATTTTGAAAGAAAAGACGTCGATGGAGAAAGTGTTCCCGAAAAGAATCAAAACTGCGGGTTTATCTCACGATTTAACGATGAACGAAATGAGTTCGAGGTACTGAGATACGCCGTGAACGATGCGTGTGAGAGACCGACGATTGCAAACATTTTAGCCGCTTTGCAACCAAAAATGTTGCCAAGTAGTTCGAGTAGCTCGATGACGAAAGTATGGGTCAATCACGGTCCCCCTCACGAAACGATTGGAGATTTAACCCACAGAAACGAACGCGTAGGCTCAAAGGCGTTGAAAAAATTCATCGTAGAGCAACAACCCGACATAACTTTGCACGGACACATACATGAATCAGTCAGGGAGCACGCACGCACGACGGCAACGCACGGCAACGAAGCGTTTACATCTCGTATTAAAAATACAATAGTAGCTTCCTCCGGTAACGACTTCATGAGCGATTTATGCCACGGAATATTCTTTCAAACGAGCGACATCGAAGGAACGCTTCAACGCTTTGAAATTAAAGTGAGCAATGTACCATGATATCAGCAACAGAAAGCTTCTTTCGTTATCTCCTCGCTCTCGCGCACATCCAACCAAAAAAAGATCCAAAAAAGTGCTTTTCCACCCATCACACCCGCCGCCACAAATTTCTTTTCTCGTTTAAAGCACGCGCACACGCAAACACGAGCGCGTGAGTTTACAAGAAAATCACAGAAGAGAGATACAACCTCAACAGCATTCGGTAACATTCGCTATCGCACTCATAAATATCGTCATCGCTGAGTAATACTCTCGTAAGAATCAGAATGGGTAAGAGTTCCAAAAAAGACAAGTCGTCCAAAAAGGACAAGAAAGAGAGCGCCTCCGGTAAAAAAGAGAAGCGGAAAGAGCGAGAGAAGGAAGAAGAAAACGACGATGAAAAGAGACCGACGAAGATAAAAGCTTTGACCATGATGGACGGACAAAACTCCGACGACGAAGGTGGGTACAACTCGGACGACGTTCCGAATCGAGTGGAAGCGCGAACGCCAAATCCTTTGGCGTTGGAAAATTTCAACCTCTCCCCAGAGGTTGTTGCTGCTCTGCAGAAAAAAGGCATCGACGCGTTGTTCGCGATACAGGCGCAAACTTTAGACACGGCGATGAGTGGGAAAGATATCGTTGGAAGAGCGAGAACTGGGTGTGGGAAAACCTTGGCGTTCGTGTTGCCTATCGTGGAGCAGATTAACAAAACTGACCCGACGCCAAAGAGCGGAAGGAGGTTACAAGGACGAAGGCCGGTGGTGTGCGTGTTGTGCCCGACGAGAGAGCTGGCGAAACAAGTCGGCGCAGATTTTGATTGGGTTGGACAAGCTTTTAACTTGAAAACCGTGTGCGTGTACGGTGGTGCGCCGTACAGAGATCAAGAGCAAGGTTTACGAAGCGGGTGCGACATCATCGTCGGCACGCCCGGAAGAGTGAAGGACCATTTGGATAGGAAAAATTTGAAGTTTGACAACTTGAAGTTTCGAGTGTTGGACGAAGCGGACGAGATGTTAAATATGGGTTTTGTCGACGACGTAGAAACAATTTTGAAAGTTTCCGGAGATATTCAAACCTTGTTGTTTTCAGCAACTTTGCCCCCGTGGGTTAAGGATATCGCGAAGCGATTCTTGAAGAACGATTACGCGACGATCGATTTAGTCGGCGACGAAAAGCAAAAAGCGAGCGGTCAAGTGCAACACTTGCTGTTACCGTGTCAGTGGCAAGAGCGTGTATCGTTGATTCCAGATTTGATTCGCGCCAAAGCACCGACTGGAGGGCGATGTATTCTATTCTGCGACACGAAGAGAGATTGCACCGAACTGTGCGACGCTTTGCAATCAAATTTGGAAAAAGGCGCCAAGGCTTTACACGGCGACATCGCGCAAAACAACAGAGAAGTTGTTTTGCAAGGCTTTCGTGATAATAAATTTCAGGTGTTGGTAGCCACGGACGTTGCAGCAAGAGGTTTAGATATTTCAGGAGTCGAGCTCGTCATTCAGTGTGAACCTCCAAAAGATCCGGCGACGTACATTCATCGCTCGGGCCGTACTGGACGCGCTGGAGCGACTGGAATTTGCGTGACCCTGCTCACTCCTAGAAATGAGTGGGCTATTCCAAACATCGAACGAAAAGGTGGTTTTCGATTCGTGCGAATCGGACCGCCGCAACCGGCAGAAATGGCGAAAGCGGCGGCGAAAATTGTATGCGAAAAAGTTCGAGCCGTGCACAAAGGCGCGGCGAAACTCTTCATGCAAGCGGCGAGAGATTTGTTAGAGGATGGTGACGATCACGACGAAGGCAGAGACGCGGTCGAAGTTCTTGCTATGGCATTAGCACACGCGTGTGGACACGGTGAGTTGCGACAGCGCTCGCTTTTGACCTCAACGGCGGGGAGCACCACTTTGGTTTTATCCGCCGGTGGCACCGAAATCCGAACGCCAACGTATGTGTGGAATTTTTTGAAACAGAGGTTACCAGAGAATGACGTTCAAATTAACCGTTTGACGCTCTCTCAGGATAATTTAAAAGCTGTTTTTGACGTTCCCGCGAAATTGGCGGATAAGTATTGCGGATTGAGTGAGAATTCTAGCGGAAGAACCGCGATTACTATCGAAGTGTGCGAAGAGCTTCCCGAACTCAGTCAACGTCCCCAAGGATTTGGAAGCGGTGGCGGAGGCGGCCGAGGAGGAGTAGGCGGTGGCCGAGGATACGGCGGCCGAGGCGGTGGCGGAGGTGGTCGCTCGCCAGGCGGCGGGAGATTTGGTGGAGGCCGAGGTGGAGGTGGAAGAGGTGGAGGTGGACGCTTCGGAGGACGCTTCGGAGGACGACGTTGATTGGTCGAATAGGTTACAGGGTACAGTTTAGCACAGATTTATTTATTGTTTAGATATTAAATCATCCAGAATTCAACAAAACTATCATTATTTCTTATAAAAGTCTTCAATCGAGGTGGAGTATTTTTGCATCACGAGCTCTGACTTTACTTTCCTGGCGCAATCGGTGGCCACGCCGACGAGAATTAACAAACTCGTCCCGGCGAAACCTCTGAAAGTTTGCAATCCAGTGAGTTTCTCGACTCCACCCGGGGTCAACGCAAGAGCACCTAAAAAGAGAGAACCGAGCAAGGAAAGCCTCTCCAGAACTCTCGTGATGTACTCTCTTGTATTCTTACCCGGTCGAACACCCGGGATGGACGCACCTTGTCTCTTCAACTGTTCCGCGACATCTTTGGGGTCGAGCTGTAAAAACGTGTAGAAATAGTTGAAGAAACAAATCAAAGCTACATTCACGGGTATGTACCCGGCACCTCCTGGATAAATAAACTTCGCCACGGATGTAACGGCGCCATTATCAGTAAATCGGGCCAACGTCGCTGGTAACGCCATCAACGAAGAACTAAAAATAATTGGCATAACACCAGCTGAGTTCACTTTGAACGGCAAGTACGATGACTTCGATAATCCGGCGCCTTGCGAGTTGAACTTTGTCGAGTATTGCATGGGAATTTTACGCTCAGCTTCTTGAACGTACACCACGCCGAGCGTCGAGAGCAAGAATGCACCGAAGAACACGGCTAAGGTGAATGCGCCGTTCCCGTCTGCTTTACTTTGTTCGACCGTTTGACCGATCGAGGAAGGTAAAGACGAGACGATGTTGGCAAAAATCAAAAGCGACGTCCCGTTACCCAACTTCAACTCGTTCAAAACTTCACCGATATACATTAAAATCATTGCCCCGGCTGTTAGAACTGCGGTTGACTCGGCTAACCACATTACGGAGAAGTCGTCCACGTACGGTCGGACGTACAAGCACTGGCCAACGGCTTGGATCAACGCGAAAGCGAGCGCCCCGTATCTGTTTTTTTATGAGACAAGGAATGTACGAGTGAGCTTACATAGATTATCGACGTGACGGGCAAAAAGCGATTCGATCGAATGCGTTGTCGCATGTATATTTCGCCTCGCGTAGCAGTAGTATTCGCTCAATTCCGTTATTCTTTTCATGCGTCGGTGACGCTCAATCGAACGAGACCTATAAGGTCACATCATCGCGAAAAACTACTCAGACTACTAATAAAATACTTTAAACCGACGTCGAAGAGGATTCGCGCGAAACAACACTAGAACGAAGATATTGAAACGTACCGTTGATACTGCATGAACTGACGTCTTCCGGATTCACCCTCTTCTTTTTGAAGCTTCTGTAACTCTGGAAACACAGACGAAAGCAACTGAAAGATGATGCTCGAGTTGATGAAGGGCACGATACCGAGGGAGAAAATACCGAGTTTAGAAATAGACCCACCGGTCAATGTATCCACGTAACTCATAACGCCACCAGTGTTCGAAAGCGATTCTGCAAACGCCGTTCGATCGACGCCACTGATTGGGATGTACGCGCCAATTCTAGAGACGACGAGCAATGCAAGGATAGTTGCGACCTTTTGCGGAAGATCTCCAGAGAAGAAGTCTCCAAAGTTCCCGTCATCGTTACCACCGCTGGACGTCCCAAACGCGGACGTTTTCGTCGAGTGTCTGCTGCTGCTGCTGCTGCTGCTGCTATTTGTGCGCTTTTTGCTATTAGTGTTCTTCGTCTTCGTGCTGTCTTTGCTGTTTTTGCTGCTCTTTTTATTGCTCTTCGTTCTCATGCCACCAAACCCAAAGAGGGAATCTTGCGCTCGCTCATCAAAAGCAGAATGAGACGATGCCGTCAATAACCCGAGCGGGTCCCACGAGTCGAATGATATTTGATCTCTTTTTTCCTTGAAATCTGCAGGCGTACCCGTGTATAAAGCGTTCTGAATCACCAGCGTTCTGCTGTTTGAAGAAGGATTGGTTCTTCTCATTCTTCTCCACGAAGAGGAGGAGGAGGAAGAGGATGAAGCGGTTCTCCCCGAAAGCATCATCGATGAGCCCCGCATCGCCGTCGCCGTCGCAAACATGATGGATGTTTGCACTATCTATCGATAACTTCGTTTCTACGTGTGTATGATTGCGTTTAAACTTCTTCAAGTGTGGTAAGTTCAAAAGCGTGACACGCGCACTTAAACAAAAACACGTTGAGTGACAAAAAGGTTGTGATGTGGTTCTATCTTCTTTTCTTCTCTGGAGTGAGCGAGTGAGTGAGTGAGTGATGATTTGTGAGAGCAGAGACCAGAGAGAGAGATTTCTTTCGTTTTTGACGCGCAAAAAAAAGCATCTCATCAAAAGAAAGGGAAAGAGACACCCGCGTCTCACGTCACACAAACGGTGGCGACGACGACGACGACGACGACGATGATTTCTTCTTCTTCTTCTTCTTCTTCTTCTCCGTCATCCGCGACGACTTCTTGGACTCGAAGCGTTGACCACCAGTCTCTTCGCGCTCCTTCGCGACGACCGTTATCCTCTAAAACGAGCGTATCTACTACTAGTAATAATAAAAAGAATCATCGTCGTCTAAAACTAAATTCTTCTTCGAGCAATAACGACGAGCGCTCGTCGCGAGGGGACGCCTTGGGAGGGCAAGATTTCATTTACTCGCAGAAGTCTGGCGTGACGGAAGAACTGTTCATGAATTCCGTGGATGCTGACATAGCCACTGGAGAGATGCGAGTGAACGAATTTAAAGAGTTGAAGTCGATAAACGCGGACGACTTCACTGTGCCTGAACGACTTTTAGAGAAAATAGGCACGTTTTTAACCAAAAACTATTTGATGCACTATCAAGAGAAGACGTTTATGAAAAAAAGAACGATAGTATCTCCTCTCTTATTGGGTATTTGGGGCGGTAAAGGCTGTGGGAAGAGTTTTAACGTAGAGTTAGCGTGCGCCAAGTTGGGCGTGTTACCAATCGTTACTTCGGCGGGTGAGCTCGAAGACGCCACCGCGGGAGAGCCAGGGAAACTTCTCAGAAGACGGTACCTCGCCGCGGGAAAAATGACAAGGGAAACAGGGGTGCCCACGTGTTTGATTATTAACGATATTGATGCCGGCGTTGGTCGTTTTAAGCACACGACGTCGTCAACCGTGAATAATCAAATCGTACAAGGAACTTTGATGAATATCGCGGATAATCCCACGAACGTTTACGAAAATACGAGCATTATAGGCAATTTTGGTAACGTTCCAAGAGTACCGATAATCGTAACGGGTAACGATTTCAGTCGATTGTATGCACCTTTAGCGAGAGACGGTAGAATGGACAAATTCTTTTGGGAACCATCGCGAGAAGAAATTGTCGGCATCATGACGCCTATTTTCGCACAACACGGGTTAGAAAAACGAGATACAGAACGATTGGTTTCTCACTTTCCAAACCAACCTTTGGATTTTTTTTCTGCGGTAAGAAATCGCGCTATCGATGCGTTCGTGTTGGAGTTTTGCATAGAGAACGAGATGGCGTTTACGAGCGCGTTATTAGGCAGCGCAAGTAATTCGACTTTACAAAGCAAAGTGAGCGAGCGACCAATTTCGTACGAGACGTTTTTAACAGCCGCGCGATACGTTCAGAACGAACAGCAAAACGTGAATAATTTACAATTATCGCGCGAATATTTAGCAAACTGGGTGAGCGAAGAGGATATGAAAGCACCGCCCGCTAAACCAGCACCGCCGCCAGAATTGTTAGTCGTTGACGACGAAAAATCAAAGGCGTTATTCGAAGCGGCGAAAAAGAAAATGTTGGAGACAAAATCCGGCCGACGCGGCATCAAACAATTTGTTCAATATATCGACATGGAAGATGCAGACGAGGACGATGGAATGCCATGGGAAACGATCAACATTAACCGAGCTTTTCAAATTATGTACGAAAATGTAATGGAAGGAGAGAAAGTGGTTACGATTGACGCCAGACCGGTGAAAGATTTCAATCGCGAGACGTGCAAAGGCGCGCAAAGCTTTCCAGCCGCGATACGCAAAGGGGGCTTGAGTGACTTTGTGGATGAACCAGACGTAGAAGAATGCGTGAAAAAGATAAAAAGTAAATTACCGGATGAAAGGACGCACATTATCGTGTTATTAGATGATAATGGAAATGAATACGAGACGTTATTTCTCGAAGCCCTTTCAAAGGAATACAGCGGAGGTTCAGTAAAACGAATCGAAGGAGGTTTACCGAATTATTTCAAACACTTCACGCCAAAAGGAACGCGAAGACCTCGATACGTCGGATACGGCCAAGATAACGAAGAAACCATGTGGACTGGGAGTAACTAATAACTATGTAGTATTTAAAATTAGAGTTTTAGTAGAAATAGGATGATGCAAGCTTTAGAACTATAAATCAGCGAGCGCCTTCTTTGGTTTTTGTTTCACCGCACGCGGCACAAATCCCAATCCACCGCGACCAGCCGAAGACAGAGGCGCACTTCCTCTTCCTCGACCACCGCCCCTACCACCGCCGCTACTAGGAAAGGAGGGAGGCGGACGAGATTTGGCAATATTCAGCGCCCGTCCTTTCAAGGCTTCACCATCGCGCATGATCGCGGCGAGTAAATCGTGATCACTCGCAAAATCAACGTACGCAATACCTTTGGATCGACCGGTGTGACGATCCTTTATCACTCTCGCTTTCATCGTACCTTCTTTTTTGACGTCAAAAAAAGCAACAAGCTCTTCCTCTGTGACGCTGAAATCAAGATTCTTCACAAAAGCCGTTTGTTGATCTCGGTCGGGATACAGTTCTTTGATAACCTCTTCCCGTGGTTTCTCCGAGCGCGGAACAAAAGTCGCCGGTGGTACGTGGCTTTTTGAGTCGTCGCCTGCCTTAGTTCGTTTACTCTTTTCAGTAGCCATTGCGTTGTCCTGGTCGTCTATGCCAACATCTTCCTGCTCGTTGTTGCGTTTTCGCGAGATCTGACCTTCTCTGCGCATGCGCTTGATGTCTTCAGCCGACACAGGAGGTGCGCACGCTTGTTCGAAATCAATCGAATGCAGCTCAGATTTTACCTTCTCGTACGAGCTCGGAAAGGATTCACCGGAGGTTTCTAGAAAACTTCGCCACGAAGTGCACAACTCCCGGATAATCATCAATTTCGTATCGTCTTTTACTTTGCCTTTAACTACTCGAGAGAGTCTATTGCGCTTGCTGAACGCGAGTTCGTACGCACGATTTGCCAGTTGTGGGTCGCTCGATTCGAAATACCTGGCGCGTTGCAAGTGCGCCTCGAGGAAATCGCCGTAGATCTTTTCATTTTCGACGAGAAAGAATTTCCACACTTTCTCTGGATCTGCGCAGCGTTGTGCCCAATATCTCGCTAACTTCATCTCGGGGTCGATGCGTATCCTGTTCGGAAATTGTGCTACCAATATGTTGTGTATTTTGCTCAGTTGTTGCTCGAAGTCGTTGGTATCCTCTGATTTTTTGTCTTTCCATGTCGCTCGCAAAAACGCGAGAGCGACATCGTTGGCCCCTTTGAAACTTTTTAAACTTGAGTGTTCCATGATGCGCGCAAATCTTTCGGTCGGCGTGGTACTACTCATCGTTTCTTCTTCGCTAGAACCCGCAGAAGACTCTATTTTTTCAATCAAGAGTTCGAACGATGATGGACACGCTCTGAGTGCTCGATTCAAAATATCAATTTTCAATGAAGGAAATTCCATCGCATACTCTAGCCATAAGCACACCTCGTATGGGTTTGTCAGCAGCGCGCGTTCGTATAGCGATTGGATAGATTCATTCAAATCTTTGTTCTTTTCTCTCTTTTGCGAAGTTTTCTCTATTGCAATGTATGAGCGAAACGCGCGCAAATTCGCTTTGGGATCCGATTTTGTGGTGATATTTGTGTTTGCAGTTTCTTCCACTTTATCCTCGAACGCCCTCCGCAAATCTCTCCTTTTACGTCCAACTTCGTACGCTTTCGCGTACAAGTCGAGCTCGTCTTTATTTTCTACTCCAGCTATTATTTTTTCTTTCAACTCGTCCAACTTTTCTAAGGGCGTCTCGAGCGCTCGCGTCGATACTGCTTGAATGCGACTTCTTTTCTTCGGGGAGTCACTTTGTGAGCACTCGAACGCTCTGTAAGCGAGCCAAAACGCGTCGCCCCTTTTGTAGTCCTTCGCTACAGTCTTACAGCTCTTCTCGTAAAAGTGTCTTCTATCCTCCTCGGTATCCTCGCTGGTTTTCGCTACGGAAAAAGACAGGTATTTCAGCCAAATCGGCACGCTCGCCGGGAGCGTCGCCGTAGCTCTTTCAAACAGATCTTGCACGCGCATTTCCATTTCTTTTCTTTTCTTCGCAGACGCGCACGCATCCAAATCTTTCATCTTGTCTTCCATCCAACTCAACCACTGCTCTTCGCTCAAGTTGAACTTTCGGTCAAACGCAACTCTTGACTCTTCCAAACGTTCCTTCAACTTCGCCTGACGAAGTTTGAGTAAAAGTTTTGCGTGAGCGCCGTAATCTCTTCCTTTACTCGTCTCAACTTTCTTTTCTAAATCCATGACTTCGTCTAACAAAGTGTCGTCAACGTCGTTATCGTCGGAATCGTCGTCGTCATCCATATCGTCGTCCGAATCGTCGTCGGACTCTGATAAATCTTCTTCGTCTTCCTTTGAATCGTCGTCGTCGTCGTCGCTTTTGTCGTTGTTGGTGTTGGTGTCGGCATCCATCCTGTCGTCATCGACTTCTGGCGGTGTTTCTTCTTTCGCGGAAACAGCAGCCGCTTTGTTGCGACGAGGTGGCATTGTTATCTCCGACAAAAAGATGAAGACCAAATTGAGAGAGAGAGAGAGAGGATTCTTTTTTTTCTTAACGAACGCACCACTTTCTTTTTCACTGCGGAGGGAGAAAAGAATGAGACCGGTTTTGAGAAAATGCGCGCACAAAGCCGCGAACAAGGAATATACAAAAACAAGTGCCGCTAAAACTAACTCGTTATTTTACAAAGATGATGACTCTAAATCTAAAGCTTCTATAAATTATCCACACTTACACGTACCCTGAACCTTTGCACGTCTTGCAGAGAATCATCCCCGCTCCTTTGCAACCGGTGCACTCCATCGGAGACCGCCGCGTTAAACCGAGCACGGAATCGTCGCGTCTATCCTTCTTCGTAATTTCAATCGGCGTTTCTCTCCTTCCCGTGGCGTTGCAAAAGATGCACGCCTCGCCTCCCAACGTTGCGCAGGACGGACAAGGTTTTGGTTCAGATTTTAAGCCTTGCACGATAGCTAGACCTCCGAAGAGAATAGATGTTGCGACGACGGATATCGCTTGGTTCGTCTCCTCCGTACCCATGGAAGACGGGTCGATGATGGAATGCGTCTTCATCAAAGACCGATGTTTTTGGCCATTCCGCGAGACAACATTCAGTCCGGCATCCCTTCTAACCTCCGTGGTGCGCGACGTCGAGCAAGCGTTGTAGCTTCTCGAGATCATCGCTCCTATTTTTTCCTATTGCTGCTCCAAATAGAAACGTGCCTGTGTTTAAAATTTTTAGATGGGTGAGTGAGTAACGATGAGTGACACTTGAGAAAAAAAAAGTCAAAAGGAAACAACAGCGACAACAACATTCATTACTACCACAGCGTCATCAAATATGTCAGACAAATGCCTCGATTGTCAATCAGGTGTTGCACGAATGCAACCTTCAGAGCGTGAAAACCACACTCACGAAGGATCAGATTCGTCATCTAATTATATTTCTGTCATCATCCATATTTGATGTTGTGCGTTGTTATTGTTGTTGTTGTTCGAAGTGTTTTCGAACGAAAAATATCGTTCGGATGGTAAGGATGCCGCGCGCATCACGAATGTCTAACGCGTTTCCAGCTGTCCGATCGGCTGTTTGCTCTTCCTACTCACCCAAGGTACCATTCATTACTATGAGTTCAAGGTACTCTGACACTGTGAGAGGATATGGGGCGTAAAGTACAACGACGATTACAACCACTACGTCGTAGAAGACGAAAGAAAGAAAGAGATAGAAAAACACATTTTTCGCAACAAAAAGAGAGAAACCAGCTGCGTTCAGACGTCATTAATGAAAACAACGCGTAATCCACCGAGTTCTTCATTGCAAAGCTCTGAAGCAGAACTGGCGTTTTGTGGTGATATCATCCTTACGCCTCCTTTTTTTCTTCTCGTTATATTTTTTGTTCTCCTTTCGTTTCTTTCTTTCTTTCTTTCTTCTTCATCCCCACCCCGGAAAGAGAGAGAGAGGGAAGAACTCGTCTCCTCCAACTCCTCTCTCTTTATAAAAAGCGGGGGCACAAAAAAAGTGACGACGATCTTTACATCGGACGCACCTTGTTTCTTTTCTCTCGTGCTTACAGCTACTAAACGTGTGTATGTGTATATGTTCTTAAGAAAGTATCGTGTGAGAAAAATCGGCGGGATCGTCGTGGTCGGTCCCTTCCTTTTCTCGCAAACACGCTCACAAGGGTACGCACACACTCTCTCTCTATTTCTCTCAAAAGAAGAACAAGTAGAGGAGGAAGATGATGATGATGACAACGACGTCGACGACGGTAGATGTTATCGGTATCTATCTATCTATCTATCTATCAATATCAATAAATGAATGTACTTTGTTGTTCTCGTTCTTTTTTTTTTGCGGAACCCCGAGTGAAGAACTCGCACACACACTTCATAAAACTTCATAAAAAGAAACGCGCAACCCTCCGCACGCGAAGGCGCACGAATACGCTCGCATAAGGATTTTAATAACGAAATGGGACGAGGATTTAAACCGAAAGGTGGACGAGGCAGAGGCCGTGGCAGAGGATACGCTGCGCAACAAGAGCAAGAGGAAGAGTGGAGAGCGCAACAAGCGAGAAAAAGAAGAGGCGAAGAATCTTCCTCCGAAGAAGAAGAAGAAACGAGCGATGAAGACGATGAGGATGAAGACGACTCGTCATCATCCGGAGAGGAAGAAGAGAAGATTGTCAAAGTAAAGGAGTTTGATCGATTCGCAGGGATTGGAGTTCAAGAGGAAGAAGAAGAGGAAGAATCCTCGGACGACGACGATTCTTCGTCTTCCTCCTCGTTTGAGGATGAATATTTGAAGCCGAAAGCAAAGCCGAAACCGAAAGCAGCGGATGACGCGCCGCCGCAGAAATCTGCGAAACAGCTTGCGGAAGAAATGGAGAAGTTAAGAATAGTGCGCGAGAGAAGAGCGGCGCAAGCCAAGGCGAGGATTGAAGCTGAAGGATACGACAGATATGCGCCGCCGGAAGCTGGAGGACGGCCAAGGATCGAATAAAATATGACACGACTAAACTAGAATTTAAACTAAGACTACAATAAACTATCGCTATATTCTTTCATTGCATGAACGCCGAGGGTAATCCTAACGCTCTTCGGACTTTTAATGGAGCGTTGGAAAAATTTCCATCAGGCGTAGCTGTGACTAAGGCTATCGAATACACCAAGTGTAAAATGAGCGTGTACGATAACGAATTCAAAATCACAAATACAAAAGCGACGCACAAAATGGCCGTCATGTTTGGAACGAACGTCGCCCCAAGAGTTGCACAAATTTGATCAATCAACGCGTACACTTGCTGGACCATTAAGCGAAGGACGTTTTCTCGAATAACTAAAGAAGATACAGCAAGAGACGAAAAGACGCCGACGGTTCGGGCGAGCGCAGATATAGGCACACTCTGAACCCACGAGAATTTCCTCTTCCAGCACAATCCCAGGGCTAGACCGGTGAATCCGTGCAAACACGCGTAATTTGAGGCGCGCAAAGGGCCGCTAAGTAACGTCAATAAGAGGAATGCCACCAATAAAGTTCTCCAAGCGGCAATGTCGCCCCAACGCGCGGACGCAACCACAATTGGAAGAGGAAAAAGAGATCCTAAATACGTTTCCAATCTAAACGACGCCGACAAGTGGAAACTTAAGCCTGTCATGGCAGCTAGCATGGCCGTTTCGACGACCATTCGCGTCGGCAACTTGTTTGATTTTCTCTTCTTTTTATTTTCATCTTCATTTTCGATATCTACTGCTACTGCTGCTGCTCTGGTTACGTTGGTAGTGGTGTTAAAAGAAGAACGAGGAAAGCACTTATTTAGCGTCTGTCGTTTCTGCGCGGCGGATACGAAAACAAACGCGTCGTTGGTGTTGTCATTTCGCCTCCTCGTGACACCGCTGATGCTCGCTCTCGTTCCTCCATATTCTTTCGTTTCGTTTTCGGAAGAGGAAGAAGAACAACAAATACGACATCCACCAGTAGTTGAACGCGTGGTCGAAGACAACGACGACAACGAAAAAGAAGAAGAAGAAGAAGAAGAAGCTCGTGAAGCGGGAAACAGCGTCGACATCGATGCCATCGTCATCTCTTTCCAGCAAGGATTCCTCTTTTCTTCTTCTTCCTCTTCCTCTTCTTCTTCTTCTTCTCTCTCTCTCTCTCCTACCTGTATTTCTGACGCACTGACGCTGGTCGCTTTTCAGCTTTCCGAAAAAAAGAGAAACGCGCGCGAAATTAGCGTCACTTTTCACTCGAAGATATAATAAAAAGATGAGGTACGTTCGCGTCTCGTATAAACTTTCACACGCATGCGCTCTCTCGTGCAAACACTTCTATTCTACCTCGACGACGGGTCGAGAGAGAAAATGCACCTTCGCGTGGCACTCGTTGCGCGCGAATTTCGGTCTTTTCTTTGCGTGGAGGCGCAAATTTTTTTAGGATTTTGCCAGCTCGAAAACGCGACGCGTGTTTCATCGCGCGACCGTTTGTTTCTCGTGGTAAACGCGGCATCGCGTGCTTAAATACCATTAGCACTCGGGATTGCAAACATTTTTCGGAGTTTTTATCGCAAACGAATCCTCGCGGGGCTCAAATACTGACTTTTTTCAATGCCCGCATTTTCTCTCCGTCTACAAAACCCACAGTAAGCTCAACTCGGATACCTTGAAAGAAGGCGTGACCTTCATGTTGGAGAAATCCAAAGCCAAACCGAGAAAGTTTGTCGAAACCGTCGAACTTCAAATCGGTTTGAAGAACTATGATCCGCAAAAAGATAAGCGTTTCAACGGTACCGTCGTTTTACCGGCGATGCCGAGACCGAAGCTCAAGATTTGCATGCTTGGCGATGCCAAACACTGCGAAGAAGCCGCGGGTATCGGAATCGACAAAATGGACGTCGAAGCGTTGAAGAAGTTGAACAAGAACAAGAAATTGATCAAGAAATTGGCCAAGAAGTACGCCGTTTTTGTCGCTTCTGAATCCGTCATCAAACAAATTCCAAGACTTTTGGGTCCGGGTTTGAACAAGGCGGGTAAGTTTCCGACGTTGTGCACGCACAACGAGTCCTTGGAGTCGAAAGTTACCGACATCAAATCGCAAGTCAAGTTTCAGCTCAAGAAAGTGTTGTGCTTGGCCGTTGCCGTCGGTAACGTTGAAATGACTGAGAAGGAATTGTTCATCAACACGCAAATGGCGGTGAACTTTTTGGTTTCTTTGTTGAAGAAGAACTGGCAAAACGTCAAGTCCTTGTACGTCAAGACTACGATGGGCCCGCCGTTCCGCATCTTCTAAATAATTCAAAGCATATTAACGCCCTTACCTTTTTTACGAGAGGTATTTCGCGTACACCAAAGGTCGCAGGAGCACCATTTGCCCGATTTTCACCAATGAATTTCGTGCGCACCTGTTTGTACTCTATTGGAAGATCGTATTAACTTACGTCGACGCTTGCTTTGTCTTTAACTTTGAATGAAAAGAAGTAGCATACTATTTAAAGTATTAGTAGAAACATATTCAAATACTTTTGTTGTAATAGATTAGAGTATTTTGTTCTATTATTGTGAAATGCACTCGCCTCACGCAAAAACACTCGACGCACAAGAAATGAGAAAAGCACAGGTTGACAGGGAAAGTGGGAAACGAGCTCTCGTTTGTGACTCGTATGTCTATCCATTCGCCTCCTTAAAAAAAATAAGAAACGTTTCGACGCCTAAGTACAGAGTTTCTCATAGTCAACGGAATGAATCCATGCGTCCACATCAATAAACTGGGTGGTGGAATCACTAGCTCGACGCAGTCCAACGCGCGTCGAAACGAGATGAGCCTGAAGTGCGCCGTGTCTCGTTCTGATTCCTTTCAGCGCCGGCGACTTGCTCTCCAACAACCGGCGTCGTCGTCGTCGTCGTCGTCGTCGTCGTCGTCGTCGTCTCCTTCGCCAACGTTCGGTACTTCACGAAACGAACACATCGAGAAGGAAAAGGGTAAAAGTCGCGCTTGGTTTCGTACGTCAATACCGTCGTCATCATCGTTGAAAACATCATCAAAAACAAGAACAATAAAGAAGCGTTTGTGTGCGAGTGCGAGTGATGATGTTGGAAACGAGGAAGACGCAGAAGAATTCGAGCGGTTACAAAACGTAGATGCATTTGAGGAACTCGTTCGAATGGCGAAGGAAAATGGCGTTAATCCACCGGCACCAGCACCAAAATTGAATGCCGCAGCAGCCATGTGCGGGCCAGTTGCGACCTTAGAAGGATCGTCCGGAGTTGGGACAACTTCAAACGTAGGAACCGCTACTATTCCCGGTTTACCTCCAGGTTTGAAGAAGCCGCCATGGCTGAGACAAAGAGCGCCGAGTGGAGAACGCTTTGAATTCTTGAAAGACACCTTAGATAATTCAGAGTACAAAATTGCGACCGTCTGTGAAGAAGCTATGTGTCCAAACGTAGGCGAGTGCTGGAACGGGGAAACAGGAACGGCGACGATTATGTTATTAGGGGACACATGCACTCGAGGATGTCGTTTTTGCGCAGTAAATACGGCAAGCACACCTCCACCACCGGATGATATGGAGCCAGAGAACACAGCTAGAGCTATTGCTGCGTGGGGTGTTGGATACATAGTGTTAACATCTGTAGATAGAGACGATATTCCAGACGGAGGAGCGGAGCACTTTGCGAGAACCGTGCGCACATTGAAAGAGTTGAAATCAAGCGTTCTCGTAGAAGCGTTGACACCTGATTTTCAAGGTGATTTAGACGCCGTGAGACACTTGGCAAACTCTGGTTTAGACGTATTTGCGCATAACATTGAAACCGTGAGGCGCTTGCAGCCTCGGGTTCGAGATCCGCGCGCGAACTATGAACAGTCTTTAACCGTGCTGAAGGCGGCAAAGGAAGCAAAGGTAGGCATGGTAACAAAGACGTCCATCATGCTCGGATTGGGCGAAACGGACGATGAGATTAAGCAAGCCATGAAAGATTGTAGAGATGCTGGAGTCGATATCTTTACTTTAGGTCAGTATTTACAGCCAACACCGAAGCATTTGACGGTGAAGGAGTTTGTGACGCCGGAGAAATTTGAATATTGGAGAGAATTTGGAGAGAAGGAAATTGGTTTTCGTTACGTCGCTAGCGGCGCGCTCGTGCGCAGCTCGTATAAAGCGGGAGAGTTTTTCATCGAGACTATGTTGCGTAAAGAACGTAACGAAGCTAAAAGTAAAATGTAATACTATATCTAATCATAAACAACACCGCTTTCTTTTTATCTGATGACTATAACAATAATTTATCGATGACCTCTTTCAACTCGGCTATGTGTTTAATCGTATACGTAGGGATAGGCTGAATAGTGCTCGCATCGCGCGATTTGACGTTAATGAAAACCGTCGCTAATAATCCTGCGTTGATACCTCCTTGAATATCAGCACCTAGAGAGTCCCCGACGTGGATGGCTTCGCTCGGCAAACATCCCACGTATTTGCACGCTTTCATGAAAATACCACTGTCCGGTTTCTCTTTACGCCCTGCTAACACTTCTTCGCCACCTACGATTATGTTCTCAAACAACGTGTACGCATTGCACGCTTCTAATTTATCTCTCTGAACTCGATGGTGCCCATTTGTGATTATGCACGTCTCTAAACCTTTCGAGTTGATGTACTCCGTTAGTTCTTTGACGCAGTCATACAAAGGAAAAGTGCCCATGCGGTTGTCGTCGAAACATTTTTGACACTTTAATCCAACTTCTTCCGCGTTTTCTACGTTTTGTAACTTCAGTGCGTGCTCCCAGACTCTCGAACGCCACGTGAAAACGTCAGTTTTATACTCCGGGTCCCACGGTGCTTTGACGAATTTCTCTTTAAAGTCCGCGACTAATTTATCCACATCTAACTGGATTTCTCCTCCTCCTCCTCCTCCTCCTCCTCCTCCTCCTCCTCCTCTCACCCAAGCGATTACGCTCGCTTTCACGTCCGCGTACGCTCTCACGTCGTACACGGAAGTGGGCACTAACGTGTCGTCTAAATCAAAGAATACTGCCTTGAGTTTTGTTGACATTATTATTATATTATTATTATTTGTCAGATTGGTCTCTTTTGTTGGAGGAGGAAAAAATGAAGGGATGCGATGCCTTTTTGTGTCGTAGAATTTCTCTCATAGTTTTTAGCTTCTCATCGACAGTCTAGACTCTCAGCGGCATCGCGGGGCGGGAGAGAAAACAACAAATATGTGCGCGATAGAGAGAGAATAAGAAAGAATGCGATTCTTTTGGAGAAGGCGGCACAAAGTAGAAGATACGGCTTCGTATTCTTCGGTAAACGTATGGTACGGCGCTGATGATGCGCCTGGCGTCATCGACGTAGATATTTCTTCGCCAGTGAATGTGTTGGATTACTATTCTTACAACGCCTTCAATTCTGTTGCGTACGACACCAACCGTGATGGTAGTGGTGGTGATGATGGTGGCAAAATAGAATACGTCTATGTGCACGCTGATGATGACACGTTCGAGGATCTCTCTTCCCAATACCAGCTCGAGGAGGAGCAAAAAGAGGGTGTTGACGACGACATTGTCGCCGAAGAAGCTTTCGTTGATGATGATGAAATTTTAGAACGAGAGGAGGAAGAAGAAAAGCGAGAAGAAAGCGTGGGTGTTGTTGTTGTTGTCGTCGACGCGGAAGTAGAGGGAATTGAGCACATGACGAAAGAAGAAGAAAAAGAAGAAGAAAAAGAAAAAGAAGGAACAAGGACGAAAGGAAGAGACTACTACACGGAGTTTGATGATTTTATAAACGCGGTCGCTCTCGAAGAAGAAGAAGAAGAAGAAGAAGAAAGAGAGGATGGTCACGCGAACGGTGAGAACCCGGAGGAGGAAGAGGAACACGCAAGAGCGCATGCCCAAGCGATGGAAAACGAGAAAACAGAAGAAGCAAAAGAAGGTACTCAAGAAGAAAGTGAGAAACGGGAAAGTCTTAAGAAGAGAATAAGTTCCCATCACTCGGCAACAACTATGACGAGAGACGTTAGTGAAGTAAGCGTTCGAAGCGTGAGGGAAGAAATCGAGAAAAGAAAGAGAAGAGGAGAGGAGAAAGAAAACGGCGGCGTTTTCCATAACGTCAATGTCTTCATGAAGGGTATTTCGAACGATGTGAACATGTCCTCTTTGCTCAGAAGTGTACTTTTGAGGGACAAATGGGCCATACATTTCGATGGAATAACATCGATTCGGTTCCGAATTGACTTCACTGAGGAAAACTTTCGTGCCTGGAAACGATGGACCGCAACTCGCTGTTCGAATATTTCAAAATGGCTTCAAATGAGAAGTCGTGCAGCCGCTGCATCTCGACGGAGGCACAGAGAGGAATATATTCGCTCCATCACGAAGAGTCCGGCGAAGGGAAAAAAAGAAGAGGGGACTCCGAAAAAGCTTCTTCCCTTTTCTTCTCCGCGGCAGCGGGAAGATGGTGTGACAAAAAAGGATATTAACTCACCCCAAAGCGGAATGAAAGCGATTGATAAAGCTCCGAACAGAAGTACGCCAAAGTCGTGGAAAGAGAAGGAAGAGGAGGCTTTATTTAAGATTCTGAACGATCGGAAAAAGAAGGAAAAGAACGGAAGGAGTAACGGCGCCGCTAGCAGTGATGAAACCAGAACGCTCCAGCAATCGAAAATGTTCAAAGATAAAATAGCCAGGAGGGCAACTATATTGCTTCACATTTGCCCCCCTAATAAATAGATTGATAGAAAAGAAAGTTCTAGTAGGTCGCATTTAGTCGTATGCACTCAGAAATGCCTTTGATAGATTTTTGTATTGTAAAAATAGATATTAAAATAAACTATGATAAGAAACTTTCATGCGGTGTGTGTGTTCAATTTTGTTTCTCTTTGTACGTTGCCATCTCTTTTTCATAGCGCTCCTTATCTTTCTTGGACATATCTTCGTATGGTTTTTTCTCAGCTGCGCTCATTGCGCTCCACATCTGCCCAAGCTTTGACATCACATCTTTGGGAGAAGTCTCTTTGGGAAGCGTAGATCTCTTTTCCACCCCAAAGAAGATGTACGCACTCTTTGCATTCTTCGGCGCGTTCGGGTCCTTCTTTCGTCGCTTTTCTTGCTTTCCGTCGTCCTCACTTTCTGGCGGCTCGTAACTTTTCATCGCTTCGTTAAATCGCTCTCTATCTTTCTCTGCTTGCTTTTCGTACGGTTTTTTCTCTTTATCCGAGAGCGCTTTCCAGCGTTTCCCCAATTCCACCATGATTTCCGTGGCCGAAAGATTTGGATTCTCCTTGATAACCTTCGCTCTTTCCTCTTCACCAAAGCAAATGTAAGAAGATTTTGCACCTTTGGGAGCGTTCGGATCTTTCTTTCTTTTCTTCTGTGCAAGTGGCGCAGGCGCTGTCTTTTCATCTGTCGCAGGGACAGCTTTGCTCTGCGAAGGCGGCTTCGGCAAGTCTGTTTTCTTCTTGTCCTTCTCTTTCGTATCTTTCTTAGATGGAGCTCCAGCTACTGCGCTCGTCTTCTTTTGGACGCCACCGGTTTTATTATCTTTCTTCACGACGTTTTTCAAGATTTGCGACAAGCCTCCGGGAGTCTTTGTAACTTTCTTCTCGACAGCACTGGGTGCTTTTTTCTTCTGAGCAGTCGGCGTCGCCACTTTCTTTTTACCTTTACTCGAAGAACTGCTGGTAGAGCTGCTGCTGCTACTACTAGAACTGGAACTAGAACTACTCGAAGAGGAAGAGGAGGAAGAAGAGGACGAAGAGGAAGAGGAGGAGGAAGAAGAAGAAGAAGAGGATGAAGAAGAAGAAGAGGACGAAGAAGGTTTCGGGACTTCTGCCTTCTTGACGGCTGCCGCCGGAGTCGCCGTCTTGGCTTTTTCCGCCGTATTCTTGCTCACTACTTCTACAATGGTCGGTAACTTCTGGTCGTACCCCAAGAGCGTAGCGACTTTATCCAGCAACATTCGAGAAGGTTCGTTGAACGTCTTCGGTCTCTCTTTCACGGTGCCTATCATTGATGTCCACACTCTCGTTGGGAGTCCTTTCTTTGACTTGTAGCCGCCTGGAAAAGCCTTCGCTACGATCACACAAACAGCAATGAGAGGTATCGAAGGTGCATTGATTTTCGGAGACAGCGCTTGGATAGCCTCCAGAGTTTCCTCGTAAACGTTTTCACTCCCAGCAACGTATGCTTGGCATTTCTTTATTTCCTCCACAACCTCTTTTGCGGATGCGTACGCTTTCTGCGCCGAATCTCCAGATAATTTGTCGCAGGCTGATTTAAATCCTGCGTGCTTCGCCAAAGATTTCGCGAATATCTGAAAGCGGACGTTGTTTTTCTTTGTATCCATCAAATTTGTAATCAACTCTGTCGTGTTCACCTTGGCATCAGGTTTTGAAGCGGCGGCAGCTTTTCCATCCGAAGGTGGGGGCGGCGTCTTGGCTTTCGCCACAGCGGCGACTGGGTTCGGCGAAGCTTCAACTGGGTTCGGCACGGTTGTTTCTTTTTTACTCTTCTTCGCTGAAGGCGCATCGACGTTCGCAGCTTCGGAGGCGAATCTACTCTTCAAATTTGGAACCGGCGGCGCCGCAGCAGTAGTTGTCGTGCCTCCGAGAAGGTAACCATCTCCTTGAAACCTAGATGGGCCGGTGGACATCGGTGTCGACCCTTTCGCCACAGCCTTTACGTTCGCGTCAATCAAGGATTTGGGAGACAAAACGTCGATTGTCCTGGCATCGACGACTGATTTCTTTGTGCTCGAGCTTCCCGCCTTCTCTGTCCCTTTTTTCCCCTGCAACTGAGCTAAATAATTGGTGAATGGAAGAGATCGAAACGACTCGTCGTCGACTGGATATGAAACGCCAACACCAGCGCCTTCGTCGTTCTCGTGTAAGAATCCATTCACGCTGGTAACTTCCACTTCTCCGTACGTCTTTCCATACACCTCCGAGTGTTTCTTCTCAATCGCACGAGTCAGTGTTTTGTAATTCGAAGAGTTCGGGAGGACGACGACTACCGTTGTGGCGTACGAAGTCATCACCTTGCATACTTTTTTAACCTCGGTCATTATATCTCTTCCTTCCTCTTTTTCTCTTCCCGCGCAAGAATCTTCCGAGAAGGTTTTGCTCCTCGCTTTGCACGTATGTTTTCGCGTCTGTCGTGGGGTGAAAGTTGCACACCTCACCCGCGGTGATTTACTGTTATAATTGTGGAATAATTTTTTTCAAATTGCCACACGCAAGGACAGCGTCCGGTTCGTCTCATTACGAGTCGTCTATAATTCGTCTCACGCCAAACTTTTGAAAGGAAAGAAAATGCTGACTAGAAACATTTTCTTTTCGTCTTCTTTTTCCTCCTTCGCTTCCTCCTCCTCCTCCTCCTCTTCCTCCTCCTCCTCATCCTCCACCACCACCTTTTCATTTTCCTCCCCTGTTTCGCCGTTAGCGTCTTCTGGGAAGCGCGTTGCGAGGAAGAAACAAAGACAAACAGTGGTGGTGCAAAATCATCTTCGCTCGCCACTTTCACGCGCCTCGTCCTATCAGTCTTTCTCTTTTCAACGCCATGCAAGAGGCTGGAGAAAAGGCTTTCAAGCGCGAGGGAACGACGACGATGGAAGAGAAGAAGAGGAAGAGAAATCATCGTCGACAACCACGACATCATCAAAACAGGAAGAAAGGGAGAAGATAAAACAACAACAACAACAACAAAGGAAGAATGTCATCTTTCAAGATATGCTCGATGGACGCGTTCGCGGAGGATCCAAGATGCTGAATGGATCATCGTCTGGAATCGGCAGTGTGCTCGATTTGGATCAATACAGAAGTAAATGGGACGTTCCGTGGGGTGGATGGACGGTATTTGGAGGTATTGTCGGCTGGTTAACGAGCTTCGTTCTCACCGCCGCAGTTTTAGTGCCGCTCTTCGTCTCGCAGGCGCTCGGATTAGACCGAAGTCAATTTGATGTCGAGCAACAGGCACAGTATTTGTTACTGGTCCAAGTGATTGAAACGGTGATATCTTTAGGTATTATATACGCGTGCGTTGCGAAATATAAGGAGGATATGTTTTCGAATACTGAGAACGAGTGGTTCAGGATTGATTTTTCGCACCCGCTGGACACGAGCAAAAACGGTTGGTTAGTTTATGGCATCAGTGGCTATCTGCTGACCTTTGTCGTAGTCGCGTTAACTGGATTTGCGATTGAATCTACGCAAGATGTTGTAAAATCTATACAAGAGAGTCAGATTGCGAACGATCCAAGCGCGACGATTGACGTCTTCTCTTCGGCATCGGCTTCAGCTACTCCGGCGAAAGTTCAGGAAGCTGGAACAATCGACGGCGTCTTGCCTTTGATTAAATCAGAAGACCCGGTAGCTGTCGGTTCCCTCCTCGCGGTAACGAGTGTTTTTGCACCCCTTTTAGAAGAGACTGTGTTTAGAGGATTTTTGTTAGCCTCGCTCACAAAATGGCTGCCTGCTCCAGGCGCGGTTGTGTTTTCGAGCTTCATTTTTGGACTCGCGCACCTCGCGCCGAGGGATTTTCCCGAACTCGTTGCGCTCGGGTGTGTTTTAGGCTTTTCGTACGTGCGAACGAAGAATCTTCTCGTCCCCATGTTTATTCACTCGTGTTGGAACTCCGGGGTACTCGTACTCGTGCTTGTTGCGATCCACTTGGGGTTCGCGGAAGAGTTGGGCATTCCTGGATTTTAGAAGATAGTGTATAATAGCGGTTTAGAATAGCAGCAGAATTTTAGAAGTTGAATTGATAGTAATGGTATGTAGATAAAATGTATTAGTAGTAGGATGACAATAGTATACATAAAAATTGCAAGCGTCTTTCACTATGGTGGTACAGATTTTTTCGGAGCAATTCTTCCTCCCAACTCTCTCGCGGTGTCGTCTCTTCGCGGAGATCGTCTTTTTACATTCTTCACACCATCTTCATTCTCCTCAATAGGAGTATTCATGCTTTCGATGTTGGTGGTGGCAGTGGTAGTTGTAGCACCAGCAGTACCAGCGATAGGAGCAGGTTGTTCTTCGATATGATTTCGATGCTGCTGTTCGAAACCTTGTTGGAACGGATGTTGGGGGTGTGTCATTTGAATGCCTTGCGAGCGATGCATTTGACTCAATGCGATGAGCATTTGTTGTTGCTGTTGCTGTACTAACTGCTGATGCTGCGCAAATGTGCTCGGATCCATCATCGCAATGTTTGGACACATGTTTTGATGCACAAAAAGCGGTGGAAAAAGTCCAGCAGCAGTAGTATTCTGATTATTTTTGCACATGGATGGCGTGCCGCTTCCAATCCCAGAACCGTCGCGCGAACCGTCGTTGTCCATATTTCCAGAATCACTTTGCGATACAGATTTTTCAGAGAACGCAGTTTTTTTGTCGCTGCCACCATCCGTATCGGCATTTCGCGTGCCAGATCCGCCATCTGAATCCACTTTGACCGCAGTCAACGCAGTACCTGAACCAGACCCCTCAACTCCGCCATCACCAACAGCCGCGGTGACATGGTTCAATCCGTTCCTGTTCAATGAAATTCTCGGAGTAAGGCCAGCTACAGACATAGCATTGACAGCCCATTCCATCCCATTAAAGCCAACGGAATGAGCCCAGGCGCGCTCTGTTGGACTCAGCAGTGTGTCCAAATTATTCGAGGCTCCCGCAACTTGATGCATAAGCTGTGCTAGCGTGAACGTACCATCTCTGCCGAAGAGCATGCCGTTACCGCTACCATATCCAAACGGGTACATCATCGGTGCGCCTACGCCTGCACCCAAATTTGCAGCATTATAGAAGTTCGCTATCGCGCCACCGCCGCCGACGCCAAATATTCCTTTTGGAAATCCCTTAAAAGTGTGTTCTTCGTGTTGATGTTGTTGGGTGTTTTTGTTCTTGTTTTCATTTTCGGTGGTTACGAAATGCTTTGCTTTCTTCGTATTTTTCTTCTTGGTCTCGTATTGCTCCATTTCAGTTGCCGAACCATCCGATGATCCGTCTCGCTTTTGCACGTCTTGTTCGGCTTGATGTGCGATAATGGCGAGCTCGCCTAAGCTTCCCAATTCGCTGAACATTTTCGGCGGACCGCCTTCTTGTACTGTCGAAACTGTTGTTTTGCCATTCTGATACGGCGTCATTGACGTTATAGTTGTTACAGCTGCACACGTCGTCTTACTGGACTTTCTTCGACCGGATCCGACTGGGACGTTCCGCAAGACGCCGCCTTCGGTCCAGTACCTTTGGCATCCCTTGCAATAATACCGCGGTTGTTTAATGTTGTGGTTGTTGTAATAGCAAAACTTGGTATCTTTGGAGGTACATCTCGGGCAGTCGACCGGATTTTCCGGGGGTGGGAGTTTCGGGCGCCCTTTCGCGTCCAATTCGACATCCTTCTTTCTCGCATCCTCGTCCCCTTCCTCCGCGTCGCCGGGTTCTTTTCGTTTCGTCGTCGTCGTCGTCGTTTTCATGCTCCGTTTTCGTGCGACGTTTCGTTACCGAAGAGATAAATGCTGGAAGCAGCTTGCCTGAAATATCTCTTTAATTTGTTTATCCTACTGGATCTTTTTCTTCGACACGCGCTGTCCTATCTTTTCACGCGTTCCTCACGAAACTTTTTACGCGCGCACACTCGGCAATCTCCACGATTGTCAAGCGATTCCTCTGTGAGTGCGTTCAAAAAGAATCTCTCGCGGATGCTCTCCGATACCAGATACAAATGATGCGCCGGGAGATAATTTGGCTCTCTACGTATTTTTAATTATGTTTTTTTGTTCGACAACACAAAACGAGATCCTCTCATCGACGAGATCCCCTTTTTTTTCCCTCTTCAACGGAGCAACAAACGTCCTTCGCCCATGAAAACGAGAGAGAATTAGAGCGTCTCTCTCTCTCTCTCAGTACATAGTCTCTCTCTCAGTCTCGCGAACACATCAATTCTTCTCCGTCACAAAAACAAACCATACGTAAGCGCGCGTGCGTAAAAAAAATCAATCATGTCGGATGCAAAAACAAAAGCTTACGCGGCGCTCGAAGTGAACGCGAAAAAGCTCGAACAAATTGAAATCGATTTGCTGCCGTTAACGGACGAGGGCGTAGAGATTAAAGTTGAATGCTGTGGTTTATGTGGAAGCGACGAACACTTGATTAAAGGAGACTACGGCGAGTACGCGGTATTTCCTCAAGTTTGCGGACACGAAGTCGTTGGTACGGTGCTCCAAGTCGGGAAAAACGTAAAAGATGTAAAAATTGGTCAACGAGTCGGAGTTGGTTGGCAATCGGCGTCGTGCCATTCGTGCGAATGGTGCGCCAAGAACAACGAACAGTTATGCGGGAAAGTTAAGTGCACATGCTGTGAGGGCAACCGAGGTGGATTCGCGGACATTATGCGATGCGAAGACTCACAGTTTGTTTTTCCGATTCCAGATTCGTTAGATAGTTGCGAGATCGCCCCGATGTTGTGCGGAGGACAAACCGTCTGGACTCCTTTGAAGGAGCAAACGAAACCGGGCGATAAGATAGGAGTATTAGGCCTAGGAGGACTCGGGCACATGGCGATTAAATTCGCGAAAGCTTTTGGAAACGAAGTAGTCGCCATTAGCTCTTCGGATTCCAAGAAAGATATGGCTCTAGAACATGGGGCTACCGGATTTGTAGTGCACACCTCGGAAGAGGAGATGGAAAAAGCGGCGGGAACTTTGGATTTCATTTTAGTAACCATCGCGACTTCAGAACCGGTGGAGTTTGAGAAATTTTTTAGCCTCTTGCGACCTCGCGGGACAATGTGTTTTGTGGGAATGGTTCCCAAGTTTATGATTGATACGTTTACCATGGGTTTCACGATGACAAACTGCACGACTTCAAACACTGGGAGCATCAAAGACATGAAAGAAATGCTCGAGTTCTGCGCGAAGAATAAGATTGGCGCGACGGTGAAGAAAACACCTTTGAGCAAAATTAACGACGCTTTAGACGAACTTCGAAGCAAACAATCCGCGTTCAGACACGTTCTCGTGAACGATATGTAAAGAGAGAATTCGATTTCGATAAAAACATATAGAAGTCAAAACGAAAAAAAGTAAAGAGGTATATAACTAACTTTGTGTGTGAGAGGATTTACAAAATATACATTAAAAACGTGAAGGGGGTATACAACGTCCAGTATCTTCGAATGTGCGCCGTTTTCTATCAAGCCAAAGCATACTTGACATCAATAACATCCATGCCGATCTAGTGACAATGCTTTCTAGGGACCTAATAAGTACGGGATGCGCATATCTGTTACTCTTTTTACATTTACAACGCAAACCCATGGACGCTTTCTCTTTCGTCGACATCTTCTTCGGCTTCGCCAAGCTTGTTAGAACCTGACGAACACTTTTAATCTTTTTAACACTTTTAATCTAGGTTATCTTTCCTCTGCTGTTGAATTACAATCGTCGAAAACTGTGTTTTTCAGTCCGACGATGACTTTGTTCGTCGCTTTAGTTGTACCACTCAGCGCTGCGACGCCAGCTCTAGGCGCATTTCTAATAAGCGTCTTTGCAGCCGCTTTCGCACCTCCGCCGTAATCTTTGGGCGTTTGGAACTTGCGAAGAGGATCTCGAAGAACGGCATTTTTAGCCTTCACGACGCCGCCGACAAAATCATCTTTTGCCGAGAGCACGCCATCCGTGATCCCATCTGGCATTCTATCGCGATCGGTTCTCTTCTCTCTGCGAACTTCTTCGCCATCTAACAAATTTTCAGCCGCCTCGAGAACGGCCGACGCGTTTCCACTCACGTACTCCCCTAGTTTCAACGCCTCTAATGATACGGCTTTACAAAAGCGCGCCGTCGAAATCATCGCTTCGCCGAACATGCGCGATGACAGCGCCGCATCGCCCTTCCGTTGTCTATATGCCAATGGTTTTTTATATATGTCTTTAGCGGCTGATGTCATCCGGTTTGCACTTTGAACCGGAGCAAACGCCTTCACGAATTTGTGCGCTTGATCTTTCGTCACACAGTCGATATACCGTGAGGAAACCGCATCAAGCATGTTTCGTGCGCCGGAGATACCAACCAAACGGCTATATGGAAACTCTAGAGACACGCCGCCCCAAGGAATTAAGTTCAAAGCCTCCAAATAATTTCCTGCGGTGAGAGCGTAGACGTCGACGTTTTCATTCGAGCAATAATCGAGTCTCAACGACCACGGTGCAATTTCAACGAGTTGAAAGTACAAGCTGTTGCCATTAATATCACCATCATTTGATTCGTTATCAAAGTCGTCGCAAAAATCATCGTCGTCGCTTTCAACGATATCACTGTTTTGGGCACCTTCGGCGCATGTGTTCGACATGAAATCGAGCAGCGTTTTAACGACGCTTTGCTCCAATCTAACTCGCGCTGGGCAGAGAGAAAATTTCAGAGCGATTTCGCACGAGCCAAGAGTATTCTCTTCGATATCATTCGCATCACATCGAACACCAGTGACCATAATATGAAAGTCGCTGCTCGCAGCAGGTTCGCCTTCAATGCGACGAGAATATATATTGGGCCACGCAACGTTAGGCGTTAAATCTACAACATTGATTGAATCGACGTCGCATACGAGATGATATCCCCATCGCGAAGACACATCGAATATATCGAATCGGTTCGATATGTCTTTGATTTCCATACGCAAACCTTTGCATGCATTTTTAGTACCGGTGCGCAAAATCACGTCGAGGCTTTTTGCAAACGCGTGAACTGTCAAGGTGGACGATTCTGGCGCATTCAAAGGAAGCGGTAAAAAACGAACTGTCTTTCGACTGCTCAAAATATCATCGCCGTCACCACTAAACGCATTCACTCGCGACGAGCGGTGAAGCGAAAGTACTTTAGCTTTTTTTCCGGTTGCCGAATGTCGAGAAGATGTTGTTGATTCTTGCGCGTCTTGTTGACGCTCTGCTGTGTTCGCCAAATGAGGATTCATTTTCAAATCAGCCTTGGATGCATCTTCCAAAGCTTTGGTGGTTGCTTCGAGCGCAATTTTTGACTTCTCTTCTTCCTTATAAGTGTCGCGACGTTTTCGAGGCTGCTTTATGAAAACGTACTCGAGATCCTTCTCGTCGCGCTCTTCTCGGTCGATCTTCGTTTTTGACGAAAAATCCGGTCTCTCGCGCGACTCCGTTATGCTATCGAGAACGCTTCGTATTGTTGCAATCGTATTTGCTTCATTCATCAAAAGCTCGCACGGTCGGTCAAACGAGGAGATGACTGTACTTTTACCTCCAGGCGAATATTCCGCGTCCAACGCGAACACTGGAAATAAATGAACGTCGTCATTTTCGAGAAACGAAAGGAATACGACGTCGTTTACACTCATACTGAATGAATCGCGCACACGCGCACTGATAGAATGCGTCGCGAAAGCCCTCTGATTTTCTAAAAAGCTTTCATAAACTTTGAATTTGTCTTCCTTTGGCGCGACGCGAATCGATACTCGTTTTGTTTCCACGACCACGGTCGAAGTATCGTCGCGTGCGATGGCTTGAACTTCATTAAAGTCCACATGTGCACTCACTGCGACGACGAGTGATGTGTTACGTAGCTCTCCACCTTTCCCAGCATCGTCCGTATTGCCCCCAAATGTATACACAAACGCCTCGAGAAGAGCGCGCATATCTCGTGAGCAGTCATCGTTGGGATGAGCAGACCGTCCAAGACACACATTAAATCTATCAACGAAGATGCGAAATGCAGTTTGTGAGTACGCGCAGTCTTCTGAAACTGGTAGTTTTGAAAATTGAACCGCACACTTATCGATGGAACATATTTCCGCATCGGCGCAACCACCTCGGCTCCATATTCGATTTGACGTGAACGACATAAAATTTGCATCTTGATCGCCACACACCGCCAAAGCTGCTACTAAAGCTACTTCCGTGAAGGAAATTTGAAACTGCTCGCTTCTCTTTGGTAATTTCTCACGTGCAGAAGCAAACACATCGCCACTATCTGGAGAAAACGACGAGGTATCCAATTTTCCGTCGACGTTAACATCGAGTGAATCAATATTGACATCAATCGCAAACGAATCCACTAAATCTCCAATCTTGCTTTGCTTTAGCTTTAGCGGATGGCCATCCGGTAAACTGCACAACGCCTGCAGCAGTGCATCAATTTGTCCCATGCGTATCTTGGTAAAAAATGCGCGCAAGCGAGTTGAAGTCATCGAATATTGAATCGAACTGACGCGACCAAGTTGGAGGATCTGCTCTGTGGAGCTAGAAATATCTACTGTTTCGTCGGCGGTACTTGCAAAAGCATCCTCTCTTGCGCTGCGTTGATTTTGGATGCTTCTATTCGCAAGCGTGACCACTTGATGCGCAAGCTCTGGTATTTGGATAAAACTCTCGCCGTCCAAAGACAATGCAGCGACTGCAGACGAAAGCGTCACTGCCGCGTGCTCTTTTCCAAAACTGATTTTCTTGGTGTCGATTGAAGCAAGAGGTAAAACTTCGTCCGATACTATTTCAAGCTGAAGAAGAGGGGAGCTTTGGTCAACTTGCAAAGCCGTCACGACTCGTGGCGCAAAAAGTTTCATCTGAGAAGACCCGCAATACTCGAATCGCGACGAGCGATCTAAAGTCAAAGACAAAGTCGAACCGTCGTTCCATTCAACAGACAGTTTCGAGTCCCACACAAACGCGATGCAGTAAGTCGAAGAAGGAACTGGAATAGAGTCACCTTCCGATTTATCGTGAACATCATTTTCTTCATAGAACGATGAAATCACCGATCGCGTAAACTTTTCCATGTCAATTTCGTTTGAATGTTCAGAAGACTCGCAATCGTAAAATTCATCGTCGTCGTCGTCGTCACTGTCGCCTATGACGCAATCCAATAAAGATTTGTTCATGGCACTGATTAGCAAACTCTTCTCTTTGTCACCTAATTCCTTCTCATCTTCCATCACTGCATTTGGAATGCTTTCGCTATCTCGCGTTGCATTTTTTCCTTCATTTTCTTTCCCACGAAGTTTCGAGAATGCGTTGACTACACTTTCCTTCAAAGATGCGTGGATTGAATTTTCTATGGAAAATGCGTACGTTGAGTGACCCTCACTTGCATCTTCCATCCGCGATAGGGTTGCATGAAATGGACTAAGAACAACGTGCTCTCCGACTTTTAGTTCTATACCGCGCATGTTCACCACTGCTAAATGTTCTTTATTTTTACTGTGTCCTGGAGTCGACGGTATAGTAGCTGGACGAGTGGTTGTTCCGCCATCGTTGTCATCATCGGAGTTGGCAAACGTACTCTCCTCTGAACCCTCGTGCACGTACGTTCCACTTTCAATCAATAACGAAACGATAGATTTCTCATCCACGACGTTATCTCGCAATGCACAAAAATCAAAAGAAACATTTCGGACGCTAAACAGTGCGCCACGAACCAAACGTTTCATCGCTTTCATCACCGCGCCGGGTTCAGTCGTCTTTTCATCTTGGGCAGCATTGTCTCTCTCATTTTCATCTTCGTCCTTATTCTCTTTCTGCGCGCGCTCTATTTCCAAAACATTCTCTGAGTGAGAGTTTGAGTCGGTATTATCGTAGATGTGCAAGAAAGTTTTTTCTTTTCGGATTACTTCTTGGCGTTTCATCGCCATCTCTCCTCCTACTACTGCGCTTTCGCCTTTCCGTGCGCTTCTTCGAACGATGCGCAAGGAAACATCTTCAACGAGAAGTTCGCAACGATCTGCGTACAAATTGTTCCATGGAATTTTTATCTTAATTTTGCCACATGTTGCGCTCGCAACTGATAGCGAGTCATTCGTTTCGCTTCCATCCCCATTGTCAATGAAAGAGGAGAGAAGAGCATCACGAACGAACTTTGTGTTCAGCTCCACGTCTTGTAACTCTAAAATCCCTTCGGATAACGCAATATCTATCGACGCAAGACTTTGTCTCGCGCTTCCATCATTGTTACCGATAATCTTATTCAATGCACGCTTCAGTATGAACTTCACAAATCGCTTGAGCGCCCATTCGCTGGCTCGTAACACCACCATGGTGCGATGTCCGTCTCTTTGTGATTTTGGCCCAACTGTAAATGCTGAAAAAAAGAGTGCGCGAGCAAAGATGAACAGAGGATGAGTTTTATATCATGCGTTCATATCTGAACGAGTCCCCAAGACCTGCGATTGATCCCATCGCACCATCAAAGCGAGTATTTTCTTCGCTGAATCGAGAGAGAAAGAGAAAGAGAAAGTGAGGAAGTTTGTTTTATGCGCTGTTTTTCTGCTGTATGCTTGTGGCTCTGTGGCAAAAAGATGAGAAATCTTGCCGTACACGTTCGTTATACTTGTGGCTCACCACCTCACCACAGTACGTATTTAAAAAAAAGCCAAGCGATCAAAAAGAGACCATCTAGATTAAGAGAGAAAGACGAACGGAAAGACTGAACATGTCTGCGAAAACCACAGAACTCAAAGTGGAGATGATGTGCGAAGGTTGCGTGGGCGCGGTGAAACGCATTTTAGGTAAGCTGGAAGGTGTCGACTCGTTCGACGTAACTTTGGAAACGAAGAAAGTTACGGTGACTGGATCAGTGGAACCTTCGGCGGTGATTGAAAAGTTGAATAAAGCAGGAAAAGCTACCGAATTGTGGTCGTGAGAGAGCAAAAGAATGTGAGAGAATAATTACTTAAGCTGCGTTTTTAACGCGTGGAAACTGTTGTAGTCATTTTACAAAAAAGAAAGTAAAACCTTTGATGCCTGTACAATTCTAAACTTCTCGGTTCCCGCACTTTAAAAACACTTTCACTTCATGGCTTTACCGTGAAGTTTAGGTTCTTCCACGTTATCTACGTCCAGCTCTCGCCCGTCGCACACGTAAAGCGCAACAAAAGTTCGGCCGTAACGGCGATTTCGAACTCGTCGCAGACGCTTACCAATCGACGCTTTGATTTCATCCCGCTGGCCGATGGCGTATTCAACCAATACTATCGCATCGTCACTCACCAAAGGTGACGCATCTAACTCTAAAAGAAGGTCTGGATAGGAAACTTTTTCGTAAGGAGGACAAAACGACACGAAATTGAAAGGTCCGCCGACGCCAGAGGTGTTTTTGGAATGTCTTTGCAAGAACGTTTCCACGGAAGCGCAGTGCGCAGTCGCGTTATTCTCTTCTCCTAACGTCTTTATGTTCACGCGGGTGACATTCTTAACCGTCCAGTCGTCCATTTCAACGAAGTGTGCGTCTACGCATCCCCTCGAGAGCGCTTCTAATCCAATCGCGCCGGTGCCAGCGAACAAGTCTAACCATCTGGAGTTTTCAGGGAATTGTACATTCGACCGCGACCCGACGAGACTTAGAATCATGTCAAACGTCGCTCCGCGGACAACACCCATCATCGGGCGAGTGTTCAATCCAGATGGAGTGAGGACCACGCGCCTTGAGTGTCGTCCCGCCACAATTTGCAATCTTTTGTGCGTCTTTTTCTCTTCGCCAAAGGAATCCAGATTCTTCTTCTTCTTCTTATCGTTGACAGCGTTGACAAGTTCTTGCTCTCTTTCTATTTGCTCCAACAATGCTTTCGGAACACCCATTTGTACTAAAGCTGCGTTTTTTGCCTCTAAATCGAGTCGTTTTTTCGTTTTAGTGTCGTCATCGGCACCAAAAGCGAGGTAGTCTTCTTCCTCGCTCTTGGCGTCAAATTCAGAGGTTTTCGGAGCTTTGTCCTTGGAAGTATCGCGGATGAGAACATCGTTTTTACTCCTAGATTTTCGAGGAGAACGCGTTGCAGTGTTGATTTTCGGTTTACTGTTTGCTTCATCGCCATCATCGTCGCTTTCTTCGTAACCCGGTTTCTTTTTTACATACTCCGAAAGGAAACCATAATCCTGGTTCGTCGGGGAGTCGATGTTGTATAAATCCTCCGATTTGAATTCTATTCCAGAGTCTTTTGGTATAAAGACGAAATCATCCTCGTCGTCTTCATCATCGTCGTCGTCATCGTCGTAATCGTAATCATCTTCATCGCTGACGTCAAAGTTTAAATCTTCTTCAAAATCAAAGTCGTTCTCCGAGTCAATTGTGCCATTCTTTTTAAGGAAGCTGGCAATATCCATGGACTCGCCGTCTTCTCCTTCAATGAAGAGACCATCTATGTCGACATCTTTCTCGTCATAAGTATCATCTTCTCCCTCTTCGCCGAGTCCGAGCATGGCAAGCTCGCGGTCTTCAATAACCAACTCCTCGGCTGAAAGTTGAGTTTTCTTGAACAACTCCTCAACTTCTTCGTCTTCAATCAAATCTTCTTCGTTATAAAATAGTAAATCTTCCGCAGCTTCTTCGGCGGATTCGTACGTCTTCTTCTTCGCGCGTGAAGCGCAGTCGCGACGATGATATTGCATTCTTCTTGATTCTGAGATGTGCGGGTGTTGAATATTCCTGTTCCTCGGAACCCGTGATAAATGCGACGACGCGATGGAGGAAGTCGACGCAAATTGGGCTGAGTGCGCGCGAGGCACGCAGCTTGCGCTCGTCAAAACGGCAGCAAACGTCATTATGGTTGTAGGAATTATGACTTTGTTGTACAGCAGCACCGAATTGGATATCCTAGATGTGAAAGAATGCTTTCAACTGGCGCGCGGAAAAGAAACAAACGCGTGAGGTAATGGCGGCTGCCCAGTGGGGAAGAAGAAGGCAAAAGAGAGAAAAAAAAAGAGAAAGAGAAAAACACACGCACGTTTGTGTATTCGCCTTGAAAAGCTCCCGACCATATCATCACAAGGTACATAAAAAAACTAAGAAATCTACTGTTTACGCGCTCTTTGCTATTGAACGTTTAATTTCTACTAAACTCTCTTCTATTTTAGTTCCTGCTTTCGTTTTATTCGTGCTGTTTGCCTGTAACTCCTCCAGCAGCACGTCGCACTGGTCCACGATTGCCGAAACGACTTCCGGCGCGACATTTTTCTCCTGGAACGATGATAAAAATTGCGCGCAATGCATCGCAATGTCGTGCAGTTCCGCAGCTAGAACTTCTGCATGCAAGTTCGTCCGTTCATTGGCAGTCCCCGCATTTAAAGAATGAATCGGTGAGGGGGATTTCAAAATACCTCCGTCTGGCGTTTTTGGCGATTTCGCGTCTGTAAAACGCTTCCTCCCGAGAGGCGTCCCGAGAGCTTGCCCACCTTGATTCGATATGAGCGTCGGTGTCGTTGGTGTTTTTGCAGGAGTGGTAATGTTGCCATTATTTGAAGAAGTGAATAAGACGGAATTCTTTGTTCCAAGAGGCGTGGTGGATGGAGCAGATCCTAATATCAACGGGCTCGTTCCATTTGTACCGGCAGCAGCTGCCGGGGACAATGCCATCGGAGAAATAGCTGACGGCTGCGTTCGTAGCGATGTGAGCACGCGTGATCCACGATTCAAAACGCCAAACCAGCAGGAGGATAATCCCGTCTCGGACGGTTTATGTGCACGAGCTTCCTCTGCAGCATTTTGAGGTAAACAACAGTTGTGCGAGGTCGCACCAGAGTGTACGGGGGGAGCAGCAAACCATCTAAGAAAGAGAGCGGCTTCATCGCGAAGGTTCGCTTGTCCGTTCGGAGATTGCAATTGCCAGCCAAATTTCAAACGTTCATCGCTAGATACAGCGGCGAGTAAAGCGCAGCACACTTTTGTCTTGCGCAGATTGCTCAGTGTAATTGATGTTGGTTTCATTGCCGAAAGTATGAAACGCTCCGCCAAGCACGCAAACGACGCCAGTTTGGTGGTGATTGAAGAATCTATATCAGAATTCCGCAAACTCATAGCGAGTTCAGTTGATACTTGAATCGATAAACTCAACGCAGAAAGTTTCAAGACATCTGCTTCATCAACAGGCGCGTCTACCATGGAAGCGCATTCATCCAACAAATCTGAGGCAAGTTCGCACACGCGGTCATAAGCACCGGTACGCATCAACACATACGCTCCTTCGGAAGTTTTTGCGAACTCTAAGCACGCGTGCAATGCGGAGAAGACAACATCAGAAGATGTCAATCGGGCGAGTTCATCAAATTCAGACGGAGTACAATCCACCTCTATCTTTTCCTCACTCTTTAGCGATACTCGCAAGCTTGCGAGTGAGATGTTGTCACCGGAGGCAAAAGCACCTGTCATGTCTGGAATAAACGCTGCCGATGAATCATCGTCACTTCCTAGAATGAGCATCGACGGAGATGCAAACGCACCATCATTGCCAAATAACTTCGTCAGTAACCGCAAAGCACATACAGAAGATGCCGCAGGTACCGCTTTTGACACTGCCAAAGCGCGAACGTGTGGAATAGCCTGAGACGCCACGTTTCCTATGTCTATAGCTTTGGCTGCGTCCACTGCGTTGGCTTCCTTAGACCAACACGAAAGACTTCTTTCAAAAGCGACACACACATGCGCGCACGCAATGTGACTGTGCGGACATATTTTAGAAGCGAGTAACGCGCACGCTGCTCTCGCAACATTTTTTAATGCCTCATAATCTTTGTTCGCGCTATCGTTTTGATTCGCAGGAAAATTTTTGCGAGAACAGCTCCATAGCCGCGCAGAGATTTCCAAAAAATCGCAGAGCGCGACAATCAACGAAACCTGTCTTGGACTCTCAGACCTTCGCTTCTGAACCGCGTGGATTAGTTCAAGCGCCACCATGTTAACCGTCTCTCTTCGCGAATGATGCGACCACTTTTCAAGAATTGAGGGCTGAATTAAAGAGAAACCGCGGGAATTCTGCTGGTTGTTCTCTTTCTCTTCGTCACGCGCTCTCCCCTTGATCCCGTCGTTTCTCGCTGCTAACGCAGTTATACCAACGTTCGCAAATTTGGGAGCTAATAAGTTTTGATTTACGTATTCCATACGTTCCTCAAGTGCTTGCAGGTACTCGGTGTCTAGCGCATCCAACTCTGGGCCCACGATGTTCTGCAAGGTTTCCAAAGATCCAGATGCTCTCAAGAATGCGCTCAAATTCTCAATCGCAGTTATCTTGGCATCGCACAGACTCGCAATGATCGACACTTCTCGAGAGCACGCCGTAACTTTGCGAGCAAGCGATGCAAGACGAGTTTCGGGTGCACCCCATTTGCCGTCATCCGTATTAAACACTCCACAGGCGCGCTCAATCCATTCCGAATCGTAAACATACGAATCTCCGTAGACAGATCCACCACCCAAGCCAACTGGCGCATCTACGAATATGAAATTCTCGCAATTCGACGTGAATGCGTGTCGCAAAAGAACATTCACTCGTGATGACGCGTGCTTGATGTCACCTAAAAATGCACTGTTATCTGCAAATACAGTCTCAAACGTCGCCGTAGCCGCATGCGCAACGTCCGTGAGCAGACGCGCCGCAGCTTTTTGACCTTCGCGTGAAAGAACCTCTCGCGCCACTGGTTGCTCCAGAAGAGATCTCGCTAAAAATTCTGCACCATGTTCAAGAGTAGCCGAAGCAAAACATGCGCTATCGCCTCCTGCCTGTGCTGTAGCTAACTCAGCTGCCGCGGAGAGCATCACAGAGCGCAAACCTAATATGAATATATCCATTTTCATCCATGCCAAGTTCGCTTTGTCTTCCGCACAAGATAACGAGAGCATTACTGATCGAAGTAAGCCTTCATCTCGAGACAAAAAAGTATGCATAGCTTCGCGCAAGTGCTCAGAACGGTTCGCTGAAACAGTCAACGCAACCAAAGACTCGCTCGCGAGAATACCTAACGACGACGAGAGCGCAGAAAATGCGTTGGCGTGGACGACATCGTCATGATTTGAAGATTCTGAGCACACTTCATTCGCACGTTCGATAATTGACGCGAGTTTTTGAAATACACGAGGCTCGGAGGCCAAACCATCGACCGGGTTTGGTAAAGCAACCCTTGATTTCCAGAAAATATTCAGCGCAAACGCAAACGTAGAACCATAACTGACGTCTTCAATCTCCAGTATTTTATCCAAAGCCAACCAAAGTTCATCGAATTTCGGATACTGCGTCTCGCTAGACTTCGTTGCTGGTGCAACTAACGCAACAGACGTTGGTTGTTTGTCCGCGAGAGCATTCGCGGTGTTATCCTTGAGGTCTTCTGTTTTCTTGGTCTCGTCATCTTTTTTACTTTCGTCTTCATCACTGGAGGTGCTGTTGCGCACACCGATCATAATCTGTGCGTAGTCTGGTCCATATATAATAGCATCAGCGAAAGGTGGTTGATTTGCAGATGCACTCGCAAGCAAAGAAATAGCGTGAGATGTAGCTTCCGGGTCTACATCAATATCTTTCAAAGCGAGTTTAATCCTATCGCGCAATTGACGGCAAGTTTCGTCCGCCTCTATTCCACTAAACGCAGCAGATAATGGTGCTGATGCTGGAGCAGTCGTACACAATGGTATCAGCGCAGGTATTGCTAAACGACAACATTCAGAAGCGTATGGGTAAGATGCGTACGAAGCAATCGCTTGTACCATCGGTGGTCCTCGTTCAGGAGGAGGCGCTTGAATAAACAGAGCTTTCGCGATTGACCGCGAGAACGTCCCACCAGTTATTTCAGAACTATGTTCGAAGACTGAAGATAATGCTGGGATGACGCGTAAAACGCTCGCAATAGCATCCTCGAGCGCAACAACCTCTTTCGCACGACATTCGGAACCGCTTTCATACACGCGCTGCAAAAAGTGCGCGTCGAATCGTAATGGTGCTAAAGCTCCTGCGAGGGTTTGTTCATCATTCATCAAGAATACGCAAGTGCGAATACTGAAAGTTTGCTTCGGAGATTGTGAAGAGCGCTCATTTCCATTTTCAAGAGTGGCATCATCCACCATGCACATCTTTTCAAAATATTCAAACTTTGACGTAAGCAACGCCGCTTGTAGTGCTCGAGATGCGCATTTATGAACCACCCACTTTTCGGAGCGTTCCAGATACCTCCAGCTATCAAAACGAAGCAACGCGTACAACGCAGATCGCTGAAACAACAATTGCGATTCATCTCCACATTCGCCCGCAAGTAAAAACGTTTCAGATAGAGCACACAGAGCCTTGATGCTATCATGGACTCCTCGAGACTCCTCAAACTGGAGGCATTGCGAAGCAGTTACCCCGTTAGTTGAAGATGCTTTATCATCTTCCGTGAAAAAAGGGGTGTTGAGAACCACGTCAGCAGCGCGGCGTGGAGCTGCAGCTGCAAGCGGTCGCAAAGCCGCGAGCGCCATTGCTTGTATGCTGTAATCGTCAGACTTTTCTACACGTAAAGACAAGGCAAGTGCAGATAGTACGTCGCTCGGCGTTCCTCCAATTTCAGACGCCGAAGCGTGTAAATCGCACTTCAACAAAGGCGCCGCGAACGAAGGCGCATTTTCTAGCGCAACAGCGATGAACGACAAAGCGGCGTGCAATTCTAAACGATCCTCTGGAGTGATATGCTCTCTCCTCCGTCTCGCAACTGAACTTAAGTTTCCTATTCTAGACAAGGTTATGTACAATCCATCCGCCGGTTCGCTCCAAACAATTAGGTTTGTTCCCGAGGATGACGAGCTGGGTATAGCGACGCCTCTGCAGTTCGAAGGAATACAAGCTCCTGGAACTTTTGAGCTCGCGATAGGAGTCGCGCACACGACGTGTCCGAATATCTTCCCACTGCTACGATCGACTCTACTTTTATTACTGGCTTGTTTGATTGCAACTTCAGCGACATCACAATCTGGATATGGCAAAGCGACTGCGGGTAATTTTGTGAGGTACGAAAGCGCACATTCCGCAGCTTTTGGTCCTTCCGATAGAGATTTCAAGACTCGCAACAAGGGCGCGGCTTCTGCGGGAAAGCGCTCTCGACAACCTTCTACGAGTGCGAGCAGGGGCGCTTCCTGCCCGTTTTCGTTCGCGCCTTCCCAAAACTGTTCACACAACTCGCGTTGTCCGCAAATAATTTCATCAAAGCACTCGAGAATTAAGTCGAGCTGATTTGGTAGCAACGCGTGTACGGGAAGTATATCAAATCCAGCTAATGTTGCCGAAAGAACATTCTTCAAGACGCTTCTTCTGGGAACTGCGGATGGGTCGGAACCATCAAAACTGGATTTCGTGTTCATCGCCAATATTTTCAAAGAATCTAAACCGTTGGCCACATCAATTGCACTCAAAAAAGCATTCATTGAGTGCTCGTCACTTTGGCTGATACCAGTAATCGTGGACTTTGCCAAAGATAAAAATGCAGCCCAAGAAAGCTTAACTGCTCCCGATTCAACGGTATCCGTCGTTTGTGATAGTACTGTCGTGACTTGTACCACCGCCGGGAGTAGGTGATGCCGCGCTTCTCCAGAGCCTTGTCCACGCGAGAAAGTGTGCACGATACGTTCTAAATCTATCGCAACAATCAAAATAATTGCACATCTCGCTCTTATATCACACGTAGCGATAAATTCCATTTGTTCTGCCATAGATGGAGCTAAGTTTATGACTTCCGTGCATTTGTGTGGGATTTTCGAAAAAACCTTTTGATCGAACGTTTTCGTCAACTGAAGAAAACGCGTCGACGAGCACTCTTTCACTACGCCGTAATATAATGAAAAAAGAACATCGAGAGACGCTTTGATTTCTTCAACAGATTCAATGCACGAACTCAAACGAACAAATTCTTCTCCTTGCTCCCGAATGAGTTTGTTTTCTAGATTCTTATCGTCGTTTGTACGGGTAGTTGCAAGCGCCGTTGATGTTGGATTTTGAACCGTTAACGCGGTACTTCTCTCTTCACGACCGATACCACTCGCGAGTGAACCCAGCCCTTCTCCATTCGCGAGTAATGACTCGCACAAGTAGTTCACGATGTTATCTTCCAATCCATTTCTTATCATCTCATCGAGCTTTTCTGAGAGTCGAAGAGCAAACTCGTTCTCTGCTTGTTCTTTTTCGTTTTCTAAACTGAAGCCATCCTCGCTTTCGCCGTTGAAAACGTACGCCTTCTGCGTTCCTAAAACTGCTATGCATTTTAATAGAGCGAGACGTTCTCGTTGGTAAAAGGTGCACACTAACTCAATCAGTTCCCCGGTCAGTTCTTTCGGACGCGCGGTTATTCCTTTTTCTTCCAACGCTCTACGAAGCATTACATACGTTTGAATTTCGTCCAACTTGAGAAGTTGCGCAAGCGTAACTGTGCACTTCTGCATGTCAGCTCCGACGGCAATCTTCTTGCCTGCCAAATCAATAGAACCTGATTCGATTTCTGCTCGTGACGTCGCGTTATTCGGACCATATGCTTTTAAACCTTGTTGCAAAAACGGCGTCGCCGCATCGAGCTTCTCGAGCACTTTCTCCTGCGAAGTCGTCTTCTGGTCCAGAGCGTAAAATAACGCTCGCGTGGAAGGAACATGCGTCGAGGTCTTCGCCGCCGTAGTCATGTCGACGGACGAGAACACGCCTTTCTCTCGTATGCGAAACGAGAGTAACGCTAGAAAGCACGCTCGTCGAACTTTTGTTTTAAAAGGTGTGTAAGTGTGTAAATTGTTGTGTGACTGTTTCATTTCAGCTGTGCCTTTTTTCATTTTTCATTTATTCTCATTCCTCTTCTGCTTCCTTCTTCCCAACAACTTCTCCTTCTGCATTTTAAAAACTCCTCCTTTTGGAGAGAGAGAAAAGAGAGAGAGAGAGAGAGAGAGGAAACTCGCACATCGCAGCGCGACGGAAAGAAAAGAAGAGCGGAGAGTGTTTTTCTCTCCTCGATTTCTTCTTCTTTTTCCTCTTTTCCGTTCTTCTCTCGTTGTATAGGTTTCAAACGCACACGGACGGAGTTTTTTAAGGAAGGAGAACTGGAGAAACGAAACATCCATATATATATCCTTTTCCCCGAGAAAGTGATATAAAATCAATCCGACGATGCGCTCATCGCAACAAGTGAAAACAAGATAAGAATCTCTCAGCGCATTAGTGGTGATTTCTAGACTTGTTGTGTTGGTAATCGAACACGCTCTTTGTACACGTCTCGTCGTCAAAAGTCGTTAAACACTTTTGAAAAGGCAACCACAGAAACAGATGGAGCGCCGAGCAGCAATAATGAGAAGAAAACATAAATATCGTAACGATATGGAGAAGCCGTTTAATTTTTGCAGAGAAGCTGCCAAAGGATGTCACGTTTGTTTGATGGCTCCAAACAGAACGAGCGAGTTTTTAATCGGGTTGGAGAAATTCTACGCCGACGAGTACGATTCAGACGTCGATATCCCCTCAGTTGCGTTGGACCCAGACACGAATACATTGACGTTAACGAATACAAACGATTACGCTCTTTCTGCGACGCTATCAGTCAAAGATATTCAATGTCTAGGTAAAGACGCGAAAGCGTTGGAAGTAGGGCAGACGGTATCGAAAGACGGCGTCCAGTCGACGTGCACAACGTTTATTCTAAAGGTTCCGGCATACACGTTTTTACACGTTTGTCGTTTAGCCGTCGACTTGGAAAAAGAAAAGATCAAAGATAGAGATGAACTGTTAGAGTTTGTCATGCAGAAGCTCGATTCAGACGTGCAAAGATGCGAGGGTCACGCGAGACCAGACGATTTCCATCCGTTACACCTCACTTTTCCTCTTCAAAACGCGAACGAAAGCAAGGAAGATTGGTATTTGTGCACTCAAGGCGTCGGTGGGAGTTTCACACACACGTTTTACGGCAACTACCACGCCGTAGACTTCCGCTGCGATGTCGGCACGCCAATTGTCGCGGGTGCAGACGGCGTTGTGACGGACATACGAAATAATGCAGACGACAGGAGTACGGGTATCTCTGCGAGCAACTTGTATGCGTGGAATTCGATTCAGATTCGGGTCACAGAAGAGGTGGATACAAAAGAGGAAGGAGAAGAAGAAATCAACGCCGATAGCGCAGAGCGAAGGTGCAGTGGCGGAGCTTCAACAACCACAGCAGGAGCCGCAGCAGCAGCACAAACGGGAATAGCCGCCTTGAGCATATCCCAAGAAGGGACAGCAGCGGCGTCTGCGGCGGGATCATCATCACAAGTTGGACAGGCCGGCCCTTTGTACATTGAGTACGTTCACGTCCAAGAAAACTCATTTCGAGTCAAAGTCGGTGACGTCGTAGAGAGAGGCCAAATCATTTGCAATTCGGGCGAAAGTGGTTTTTGTCCAGAGCCGCATTTGCACTTTAGCGCATTTCGTACGTCTGATAGCAAAGCGCCGACAGTAGGAGTGAAGTTTATAGCATCCGAAGGAAAAGGTAACGCATTCGTTCCAGAAGCGGGAAAAATGTACAACGCGCGTGTTGGGGAGATGAAAATATAGTCACACTTACTTCAGAGTTTCTACTTTATGTTTAGGATGTTGTCAGATTGAAGTCGTCCATCTGCTCACTCTGCTCTTTCTGCTCGTCTTTCTGCTCACAAACTGAACACCTAATACAAATTTACACTCTTCGTTTTTTCATCG